>Ga0182017_10000055_pt1 | contig 78942 bp, 58 predicted proteins | sample 712E3DmetaG_FD_120492 | JGI IMG/M metagenome (GOLD analysis project Ga0182017, IMG submission 120492) | Permafrost microbial communities from Stordalen Mire, Sweden - 712E3D metaG | ecosystem: Environmental > Terrestrial > Soil > Wetlands > Permafrost | place: Sweden: Stordalen | collected... | reverse complement strand
GTCTACATCTTCTTTCGGGACTTCGATCTCAAAAACTCGTTTCCATGATTCCGGTTCGGATATTTTTACTTTCAAGAAACAACAACCTCCTGTGGAAGTATAACAAAATAGTATGCAGGTTTTTAAAACATGCGAGGAAGGGGAATCGAACCCCTACAGGTTTCCCTACTAGATCCTAAGTCTAGCGCGTATGCCAATTCCGCCATCCTCGCGAATAAAGCATTAAAAAATAACTGATGAGGAGCCTATAAAGGAAAGGATTTATTAATAACCCGATTCCTAAAGAGTTTTTATTTGATGAAACTGGAATTTTTCATTGATTTTAATTAAGCGGGTGTGATACTATTTATATTGTTTTTAAATTAAAAACAGGAGTTGAAAATGATACCGATAATGATAGTACGTTCCACGGTTTTAGTCATTTTTTGTATTTCAGCTTTTTTTGCCGATGTTCTTGCCCAAAAATCGCTGAGCGCGGCTCCGGGGCCCAATAAAAAGAACATCGCCGTGATCAATTTGAAAAGCGGCTCCGGCGTGACCGCCGGGGAATGCGAACTGATTTCCGACCGCCTGCGGGGCGACCTTTTCAATACCGACAAGGTAAATGTAATGGAACGCGACCAGATGCAAGAAATCCTCAAGGAACAGGGATTTCAGTCGTCCGGTGCCTGCACCGACGAGGCGTGCCTCGTGCAGATGGGACAGCTTTTGGGCGTGGAAATGCTGGTCACCGGCTCTTTGGGAAAGGTCGGTTCGATGTTTCTGGTTAACGTGCGCATGATCGACGTGAAAACCGCAAAGATCGTAAAGGTCGTTTCGGTCGATGTAAAAGGCGATATTGAAGACGTTGTGGGAAGACTTACGAACATCGCGGACCAGCTTGTTGGTGTGCAAACCCATACAACCTCGCTCAATGAAACTCCATATGAAGAAAGAAAAAGGGAAGAACCTAAAAAAGAGCCGGAAATAGAAAAACCCAGGGAAGAGCATAATAACCCGGTTGTGACATATGAAAATGAGGATTCATGGAAAAATAAAAACAGGTCTGGTATCCGGGTGAGCGGGAACATGTTTTTGGGGCCCTATTCAGAAAGTGACCACTATATTGATTATGACATGTATGGATATAAAACAGGTGATAATACCTATCCGGTCGATGACAGCAGCTTTACCTCGGTGACCAAACCACATTTTTCAAATCTGCAACTGACATTTACCATAAAAGCCGGCCCATTTTTAACAGTCGATATCGGGCCAGGCTGGGCCTCCGCCCAATTTCAGCGTACCAGGGAATTAGGAAATTACATCGGAGATTCTTTGGCCACCTGGACGTACGACCTGAACATTTTCTCTTTTCTTACGGGAATCAATTATGTAAAACGATGGTATCCGTTCAAACTCAATGTAGGTTTATTTTTCTGTGGAAATTATTTGAGCTATGTAAAACATTACGTCAAAACGTACGATTATGGTTATTACACGATGAGTGACACGGCCTACTACAAACAGGCGTTTAATTTTTCTTATGGCTTAAGGACGGGCATGGAATATCTGATCGGAAAACACCTCGGCATTAATATTGATCTTGACTTCTGTTATTCCCAATTTGAAACTCAATCGGAAACGGAAAATTACTCGAACGGCACCTCTGCCGATTATTCTCGAATAATCACTACCCCTCCAATTTCTCTTGGCATCGGGTTTAATTTTTATTATTAGGCCCAATGTGGTTTCGCGGTTGTCCTCCAACCCGTGTAGCATTTTTCGGGTTTAGCCATCCTGCACATAATATTTTTATTATCCTTATAACATTTTATCAATGGGGTTTACAATGAAGATTCGATTTCTCCCGTTCTTCTTGGCCATTGTATTTTTTGCCACCACCGCCTTTTCCTTCAACCACCCCGAAATCATCTGGAAATCTGTGGTCACCGACCATTTTATCATCCACTACAACGACCATACCGAGGCCGCGGTGTATCCGGCGTGGAAGATCGCCGAGGAGCAGTACGCGGCACTGTCCGACCTCTACGAATACCAGGCGCGCGACAAGATCAACCTTGCGCTCGCCGACTACGACGATTACAGCAACGGCTTCGCGGGCTGGACAAACGGCAGCATCATGATCTGGACCATCGATTCCCGGTTCGATTTGCGCGATAACACCACCTGGCTGCGCAACGTCATCACCCACGAGCTGTCGCACATCATGACGCTCGAAAAAGAATCAAGGCCCCAGCTCCTGGATTGGGCGTTTTCACTGAGCTACCAGTCGCCCCATTCCACCATTTCCCTCATGGAGCCGTTCGCCACGAACACGTTCTGGCCGGAGTGGTTCGCCGAAGGCATCGCTCAGCGGGAATCCAACCGCGCCGGCAACGACTGCTGGGACTCTCGCCGCGACATGGTCCTGCGCGACGCGCTTCTCTTTTCGAAGCCCTTGACATTAGAGGAAATGGGGCATTTCAACCATAACGGCGTGGGCGACGAAATGGTGTATAATCAGGGGTTTTCATTCATCACGTTTCTCGAAAACAAACTTGACCGCGACCGGATAAAGGCGCTTTTTAACGACGGCCGGCACACTACGTTTTTCGCCCAGAATTTTTATTCGTATTTCCAGGAGCGCACCGGACAGTCGATCTCGCAAATGTATGACGAGTGGATCGACAGCTCGAGGCAATTCTACAAACGTCAGGCGCCCGCAACCCCGACGCCCTCAAAGACCCTCTGGGACCGGGGAACATACAACTTCATGCCCAAATCCACGCGCGACAGCCGCTTTATCGGTTGGCTCACAAACGACAAAGACGATTTCAGCCGCACAGACCTGCTCATCGCGCCCTCCGGCGCCCTTGAAAACTTCGTCCGCATCCCTTATGCAATGCAATCGTGGGACTTTTCTCCTGACGGTAAAAAAGTTTACTATATCAAAGCCTACTGGCCCAATGCGCAGGGTTCCTATCTCAACGATATATTCGTCACCGACCTTGAAACCAATAAAGAATCGCGGGTCACCAGAAACGCGCGCGTCTACGACCTGGCGGTTTCCCCCGACAACACCAGTCTTGCCTGGGTGCAATACCGCGACGGCATATTCTCCCTTGTCAAAAGCGACCGCTTCGGCCATAACGCCGAAACCGTTATCCGGGGCGAAATGGGAAAGGCCTTTATCGGCCTGTCGTTTAATCCCGCTGACCCGTCAAAGTTGGTCACGACCTGCCTGGTAAACGGCAAGGCGCAACTTTTCATCGTCGATATGGCGCAAAAATCAATCGATCAATTTTCAACGACCAAGGCGCAGGAAGAGACGCCTTATTGGGCCAATAACGGTAGGATTTATTTCAGCGCGGACTACGACGGTATCTTCAATATCTATTCCATCAAGCCCGATAAAACCGATTTATTACGCCATACGAACACCGCCACCGGGATTTTTTCTCCATATTTAACCGGTAACGGTCATATGGTATGCAGCGAATATCGAGGCAGGGGTTTTAGGATCGCCGGCCTCGATACGACGGCGGGCGCGGCGTATCAGGTCCCCGATTCTTTATCGCGTTGTTCCTTCCAGGAGTTGCCTTTACCAAAAGGAAAGGTCAGCATCCGCAGCAATCCCTATGAGCCCAGGCTTTTGCGCCCCGTATGGGAACTACAGACCAGCGCGAGCGTCATCGACTGGTATGGAAAACTCGAAAACATGCAGAATTCCGCGGCCTTTAAAAATTTCACCGACAGCATGGCTTATAGCATCGACGCCGGGATTTTCATGAGTCAATCCGACGCGCTTGAAAAAAGAAGCAAATGGATGGGCGTGCAGGCGGCGGTAGAATGGGCGGGCGATACCGCCCGGAACATTCCCGCCGGGCAAAACATCTCGCTATTCCCGAAAGCGCGGCTTAAAACCCGCATGGACCCGCTTACCATGCCCGAGGCGGACAATGTCCATAAAAACCATTTACTCGGCGATGAAACATTGGAGGCCGCTCTCGGAACGTATTCCGACTATAAAAAGTCGCTCCGCACCACAAACGCGGCCTCAGGCGATTCTTCCACGCCGCCGCCGGTCACGGCCCTTTTAGTTCCCGGCATCGGGTGGGGCAGCACGGAACACACCGTAAGTCTTGGACTTGACATTCAAGCAATCCTTGTCAGCGGCCTGGTTCCTGGAATTATAGGAATCAACGGGACATCGCAATGGCAGGTCTCGCGCGACGTTTACGCCGGCTTCAATCCCCAAATCCAGTTGATGACGGCCGCGTTATTTTCCGGTCAATTCATCGCCACGGCTGATCTTCCCGTTTCCTTGCTCTGGAGTTTTTACGGGTACCAAAATACCGACATGCAGTATAATATGTCCGACGAAACAATGGTTCAAGGCGTTATTGACCCATCGTTTTTCCCTATTGAAAAGAAAAACTATTCCGACACGACCATCGAAAGCGCCTCTTCGATCACCTACGGCATCCAATGCGCCCACGGGTTTCCGCTCACCCGCTATTCGTCGCTGGTCCTGGGCGCCGCCGCGTATTACACCGATATTTCCGATCCTGTAAATGACCCAAAAGACACGCTTGCGGGCATGTCGATACACTATACCACGGCCAATCTCGCGGCCGCCCTCGAATTCCCCATTGCTCGGCAGATAGACAAGGGTAAGCGTTATTCCGACGCGCTCTATGGGGAGCTGCTCTACGAAGTTTCGCTGTACGCCAACCGCGACCTTACTGCGTCCATGCTTGCCAATTCATTGGGTAATCCAACCCTTAGTCGCGCGGATTCGGGCCATGTCGTCGTGTCGCATTACATTGGCGCGGGCATACACATGGGATTTATAAAGTCCTATACGTTTTCCCAGATGCTGTCGTTCCAGGTCCTGTGGGACATCTGGGCGAAAAGCATGCGTTTTAATTTTTCCGTTTCGATGTGATTATGCAAAAACTTTTCCCTTTAATTCTTCTCCTCTTCCTCCTCACCTTGGGCGAAGACCACACGGTTCTTCACACAATACCGACCATCATACGAACCATTCCCCACGATCCGCACGCCTTCACCCAGGGTCTGCTTTTCCACGACGGGTATCTGTACGAAAGCACGGGCCTTTACGGACAGTCAAGCCTGCGCCGCGTGGACCCGGCAAGCGGCAACGTCCTTAAAAACCTGCCCGTGGCCGACGTCTTCGCCGAGGGGTTGGCGCTAGTGGATAGCACGCTCGTCCAGCTTACCTGGAAGGAAAAGGCCGCGCTGCAATATTCATTGTCCGATTTCAAAATGATCGGCGCTTTTTCGTATGACGGCGAAGGCTGGGGCCTGACGTTCGACGGAAAAAGCTTTATCATGAGCAACGGCAGCGATACGCTTTTCCGGCGGTCAACCGCCTTTGCGCTCCAGAAAAAAATCCCGGTGACGGTGGCCGGCAGGCCGCTTATGAATTTGAACGAATTGGAATTTGCAAACGGAAAGATATACGCCAATGTCTGGTACAACAACTACATATTCGAAATCATGCCTTTGACCGGCAAAGTCTCAAAAACCATCGATTGCACAAGCATCGTCAAAAAGGCCCAAACGCAAAGCGACGACGAAGTGCTCAACGGCATCGCGTACGACCCGAAGGCCTGCTCTTTTTATATTACCGGGAAAAACTGGCAGTATATGTTCGAGGTACGGTGGTAACCGGCAACTGGCAACTTCATTTCATTTTCCTTAATTCACCATGGCCATATCTAAAAACATTTCCAAAAAAATAGAATCCCTTTACTCCTCGATAAATTCCGAAAGCCATGATAAATTCAATTCCGGGCGCTATGATGTTGACCCCTTTTTAAATGCCCCGGAAACGGACCAAAGATTGGGCATAACCTTGCTCATACCTTTGAGCGGCGCGTTAACGCATAATTTCATAGCTTTGGAAAACGATATTCATGCGATAGAACCGGACCAGTATTTTTATCCTGAATCCGATCTTCATGTCACCGTCCTTGACCTTATAAGCGCCCGGGACGATTTCAAACAGAGCTGCGCCGATATCGGCAAATTCATCCGGCTTATTCAAAAAGCCGTTACAGGAATAACACCGTTTCGAATTTCTTTCAAAGGAGTTATCTTAAGCGGTAATGGAATATTAGTCAAGGGATACTACGTGCGGGGATTACAGGATATTCGTGGCCGGATGAGGGAAATGGCAATTGCGAATAACATAGACTTTCAAGAAAGATACCAAAGCATTTCCGCCCATGCAACCATCGTTCGGTTTAAATCAACCATTAAAAATTGGCTTCGATTGCGGGCTTTCATGAAAAGGGAACGTAGGTGCGCACTAGGCGTGATGACGGTCAAGGAATTGCACCTTGTCATTCATGATTGGTACAACAGAAAAAAAGAAGTCGTCGGAACGTTTGTTCTTTAAGGTTAATTTTTGGCCTAAAATGACTTGGCTACCATCCATCAAAAAGGGAGACTTATAATTGAAAGCAATCATTTGCACGAAATACGGGCCGCCGGAAGTTCTTCAATTCCAAGAAGTGGAAAAACCCGCTCCCAAGGACAATGAAGTATGCATAAAGATTCATGCGACATCGATAACGGGAAGTGACATTATAATCAGAGGTTTCAAAGTTCCTCCGGTCATGGGCATAATGATGGGAATAGCGATTGGTTTTACAAAACCGAGAAATCCAATTCTTGGACTCATCTTGGCCGGTGAAATTGAATCGACAGGTAAAAACGTCAAGCGATTTAAAAAAGGCGATCAGGTTTATGGAGTGACCTTAAAGACCGGCATGCAACCTCGAATGGGTACGTATGCCGAATACAAATGCCTGCCGGAGGACAGCTTTTTAATATTAAAACCGTCAAATATAACGTATAAAGAGGCTGCGGCCATTCCTTACGGCGGTTCAATCGCCTTATATTTTCTAAGAAGAGCGAATATACAAAACGGACAAAAAATCCTCGTTTATGGGGCTTCCGGTTCGATCGGCACTTCTCTTGTACAGCTTGGCAAATACTTCGGCGCGAATGTTACCGGGATATGCAGTACGTCGAATCTGGATTTGGTGAAGTCTCTGGGGGCCGACACGGTCATTGATTATACAAAAGAGGATTTTACAAACAGAGAGGAACGCTATGACATTATATTTGACGCCGTTCCAGCCCGTATGATAAACAGAAAAAGCTTAAAATCAAGGTGCGCAAAGGCGCTGACGCCGAACGGGAAATACCAATCGATTGATGACGGGCGACCGGAGTTTAATACAGAAGGTTTACTCTTGCTGAAAGATCTCGTGGAAACCGGGAAAATTAAACCGGTCATAGACAGATGCTATCCGCTGGAACGGATCGCCGAGGCCCACGGGTATGTCGAAAAAGGTCATAAAAGGGGAAATGTAATAATAACGATTTAATCCGTCTGAAATTTCCGTTTGCTCCTTTTATTCACGTACATGGCTTTATCCGCTTCTTCAAGCAGTTCCGCGATGGATGGCTGGACTTCGGGTCCGCACATGAAGGTGCCAAGGCTTATTGATATTTTGTATTTTCGTTTTTCCTTTAAGTTAAACAGATCAAGATTGTTCTGCAAACGCGTTGCGACAATATTCGGATTACTATCGATTTCATCTAATTGAAGCATGACGAACTCATCGCCGCCAATCCGTGCAATGATGTCGGATTGGCGAAAAGTTTCCTTGATAATGCCGGCCATCTCGATTATCGCCAGGTCTCCTTTGTTATGACCTAAGGTATCGTTGATCAATTTTAAATTATCCATATCGCTTAAATGCAGCACCACTTTTTTATTCAGCCGTTTTGCCAACTTTAACTGTTGTTCGGCCAACGTAACAAATCCCCGCCGGTTAAGAAGGCCCGTAAGCTCATCTTTAAGAGAAAGGATGCGCAGTTTCTCCTTGGTTTCAAAGTTAAATATATAAAGGATTTTTATCATGCTGTACGATAAAACCAATGCACACAAGGTCCGAACAAGCTGAATAGGAATACCCGTTTTATGAATAAAAACTTTATCATTTATCCATGATGCCGGGAAGAAATTGCTTTCCGGTACAATCAATCCGGCGCAGATTCCATACGTTAAGAAAATCCCCGCCCCAACATTCATCGTTACGGCAATTGAAGGCATTTTAATTTTAAACTCGGCTGATTGAATAATTAAAGCATACGAAGACAGAAAAATACCCGGAACGCCCAGCAAATATCTCGCCCAGATGTCCGCATGCACCCAATTCCACCTGCTTGCAGCAGCGAGGACAGCCCAGGTTATGAATAAAATTGCCGGGAGCGTCCTCACCATTGAATACGCGCCGCGATTCTGATAGATGCTTTCTATACCAAACATGAAGAGAAAGAAAAAAGAAACCGGCAAAATGATCAATCTGGCGGTTTTTAAATAAAGCGATACGCCGTCCGGCAGATTTTGCAGCAGCAAAAACATCTGGAGCCATTCATGCACGCCGTGGAAGATCCCGAACAATGCGATTAACCACAGCGTGTGCGCCAGACGAAATTCACTATACTTCTTGGGATATATTAATAAAGAAATTCCCAGCGAGAAAAACGCCAAGCCATAAATGAAGTATAAAAATATCATGAATTGAATATAAATTCAATTCAATAAATAAACATATTTGTGTTGCCCGCCGCTGTTCAGCATACCGCAGCCGTTAAGCAGCGCCTCCAAATCCTTTGCTCCGGGCGTAACCTACGTCCCGTCGCAAGGCCTGGCCGCTTTCCGGGTGGACGTCACCAATCTGGTCAACGCGGCGATCAACCGTGGCTATTTATCTCCCATTTTTCCTATAATTACCATGCCTTCGTTTGACCTATTACCCGTCGCCCTATAATAATTATTCTTGCTTTTAGCGAATGCCTAATTGATATTAAGTAAAGTAAAAACCAAAAAAACAGGAGGGAATTATGTCCATTGATTTCCGCAGGAAATTAAAACGAATCAAAATTGTGTATTATGTGCTGTTGTTTCTCATCGCGCTGGTGATACAGATACATGCAACGGACTCTCCGGGAACAAACGGTGTTCCGCAAACCGCAACGCTAGCTACAGGCAATAATTGGCAGGTTAAAATAAAGGAATTATCCAGTTGGGTTTTCGTGGGCGGCGCCGCCCTTCTTTCCATTGCCACGTTGGGGGCAATAGCCATCATGGGAATCAGGCGCAAGGAATATTATCGAATTTCCATAAAACACTTTCCTACCGTGATCGGCCTGCCCATGGCGGCAATAACCTCTCTTTTTATTGTTCTGGTTTGTGACGTCATTGCCGGAGACAAAATAAAATTTAAGGTTTGGGGCTTGGAATTTGAAGGCGGCTCCGGTCAGGTCATACTGTGGGTAGTGGTTTTTTTAGCGATTGCCACGGCAATCAAATTACTCTGGGAAAAAAAGTATACTTCAGGTAATTGATTCGGCGTGGGCGTCACCACCATCATGCGAAGAAATAACAAGCAAAACCAGGCCAACGGGTGTATATTTATATTTTTGTGTTTTGTTCATAAAAAATCCTTTCAATCCTTAAATCCCGCCTGCGCGGCCGCAAATATTGATCGTACAAACACATGAAAAAGCTAAAGCCGTTTCTTAAGAAAATTCCATTTCAAATTACGACGGTCTTCTTCTGTATCGCGGGGTTTGCCGTGGCGAATGAGTTGCCCTGCGGTGACGTCAATCCGCACGTCTATTCGGAAGATAATTTTTTTATCATTCAATATTGCAATACAAAGGCCTGGAAGTATTTCGAAGACAAGTTTAATAATTCCGGGTACGTTATTTACCGGCGCAAACAGGTTGACAAGAGCGCGTCGGTAAAGCGGATAAACCAGGGTTTGTCAAACGTGATTCCTATGGGTAAAAATGGTCCGCTGGGGAATTATGGATTTCAAAACGAGCTGTCTATTTGTTTTTATAAAGATTCAATATTGTATTCAGTCATCGGGCCATCCGAGGCGGGTAAAATCAAGATTCCCTTTTTAGAAATCAAGGAGCGTACCAAAGGGACCCATAAAATCAAGGTACAATGGCGTCGCGAGACATTTGATTTTCACGGATGCAAACTGTTTGTTGATGGAAACACCGTCGTTGGAACAATGTCCTCGCCGGGCCGCGACACGCTCTACATGTTTCGTACCGACATGAAAAGTCCCGACTCCGTGATTTATAAAGTCATTGGCCTCTACGGCAAACCCGGACATCCTTCCCCGAATGCATCGAAGCATGCAACCGCCATCAAGAAATATAACAATATGTATTGTATCATTTTCGCCGATGGCGCAAACAAACCGAAAGTCGCCTTTTGGAATAATGAGAACGATCAGGTGACGATAAAACCAGTCCCGGCCGCCGCGATAAAAGGCAATGGATTTCCGTCGGATTTCAATATCATCAATGACCGCGTCCTGCTTGCGTGGGTCATCAAGAGAAACAACAAGGACAATTGCAGCTCCGCCATCGTTGAATCGTCCAGCAAAATCCCGCTCAAGAAATAGTGTTCATCAGCACTGCCGCGAACGCCGCGCCGAAGCCATTGTCGATATTGACAACAGTTAGTCCCGAGGCGCACGAATTGAGCATGGCGAAAAGCGGTACCATACCGCCCAGGTGCGAGCCGTAGCCCACGCTCGTGGGAACGCCGATGACCGGGCACCCAACCAGCCCTCCGATGACCGACGGCAGCGCACCTTCCATGCCCGCGACCGCGATGATGACCGCGGCGTCCTGTAATTCGTTTTTGTAGGCAAACAGCCGGTGTATTCCCGCCACGCCCACATCGTTGAGTACGATGCACGGATGCCCCATGATTTCCACGGTGCACCGGGCCTCCTCAACCACGGGCAGGTCCGACGTCCCGGCCGCCGCGATCACGATGCTTCCCTTGACCTTGTCCTTCTTTTTCCACGACGGCGATTTGTGCCAGAAGCAGCGCCCCGCGCGGCTGACCTCGATTGCGGGTAATTCCTTGACAAGAGCGTCAAGGGCCTCGTCGCGCGCGCGCGTGCCGAGGACGGTTTCATTATGCGCGATCAGGTTTTTGGTAATGTCCAAAATGTGTGACGTGGTTTTGTTCTGGCAGAAGATGACTTCGGGGTGGCCTTTCCGTATGCCCCGGTGGTGGTCGATCCTCGCGAAGCCGAGGTCGTCAAACGCCATGCCTCGGAATTTTTTCAATGCCTCCTCGACCGAACTTTCATGGTCGTGGAGCGATTTAAGAATATTGACCAATGCGTCTTGTTCCATGGAGTTCTCCTGATAGACCGTTTAATCGGTGCGATAAAAGAATTATGAAATGAAATTCTTTTTCCTCAGCAAAATCAGCGTAATCTTTTTAATCAAATTAATCCGTGGTACTAAAAGAATATATTCTTTTTCTCCAGCAAAATCAGTGTAATCATTCCAATCAGCTTAATCCGTGGTACTAAAATAGTGCTTTACATGATTAAAAATCCAGGGATTTTCGAACCTGTTATTATCCGCTATTTGTTATAATTAATCACGGTGAAAAAGAATGCTTTGACAATGAGACCTTGCACAAAGTAACTTTTAATAATCTCAATGAGCTAAAAAAAAGGACTTATAATGGAAATAAATCTCTTGAAAACCGATAAATTCAATGGGCGTTATGTTGCAATGAAAAGCGCCGACGATCATACAGTTGTTTCATCGGGTGAAACACCTGCTGAAACCCTCGAAAGCGCCCGAAAGGATGGTTTTCAAGACCCGATTCTTGTTTATGTACCATTGGAAGAAAGTGTTCACATTTACAGATGCCGTTTCATGCGTATCCATTCGTCGTAATACGCCCCGGCGATATTGCCCGACCATATCTTCCGGCAAAAATCTCCAACCCTGATGCAAACAAATCGATTAATGTTTATGCTCTAATTGATACAGGAGCTGACGAATGCGCATTACCGGCTTCTTTTGCATCTATTCTTGGTCATCGTCTGGAAGCCGGTAAAGAAAAGAAAATAAGCACCGGCAATGGTATAACTATAGCTTTTGGCCATTCCTCAGTTATTGAAATACCTGGTTTTTCTACAGGGCCTGTTAATATTGATTACATGCCCCAATTGTCTACTCCTCTTCTTGGATATCAGAGCTTTTTAAGCAGATTTATTTTGAAAATAAATTATCAGGAAAAAATATTTTCTCTGGAATATCCGGATTAAAGCGTATTTTTCGCAACAGTTGTCATGAACCAATCGCCTCTTTCGCCACATCTTCCAGCGTGCGTATCGTTTCCGCCCGAAAAGCCCGGTTTGGGTTTGCGGTCCAAGCCTTTATAAACGATTTAAATCGATAATCAGGTTAAGTCACAACTCCTTGTAACATAGCCGGTTATAATCAGATGTATCCTTGCAGAAAACACTTTATTTTAAAACATGTTATCCACCTAATATTTTAGAGGTATCTTATATGGTAAAGGGAAAATGTACCAACATCAAAAGGAGGTCGGTTATGACGCTCGACAAAATAAATATTTGGTTGCTTTGCGTTGTCGGAATACTAATATGCACTAAAAGTGCTTCTGCTGATTATGTAGAAGGTGTTGATACAACAGATATAAATGGTTACGGGCTTGATTCAGCGTTTAGTGTGATAGGCGACAGCATTTTTGGAGAAAATATTATCAATTTTTGTTCCGTTCGTAGAGGTGGCGGGTATTTTAATTGCTCATTTGATGATATAAAAATGGCCCCGGATTCCAATAAATTGCCAGGATATAAAATGCCAGCAATTTCACATGCTGCTTATTATAATCTAAATCTCCAATATTGCTTAGTAACGAAAAATAATAAAGATAGTACCTATTCTAAAATTCAGTTTTTAAAACACCTTGCAAATGGACGGTATATTTTTAAATATGGAACTAATACAACACCAAACAATCGAATGCTGATAAAAGCGGATTATGATCGGTCTGTCAAGTATAAACCAAATAATTTCTACTGTAACTTCTACAGCAACTTGCTTGGATATGGTTCTACATGGGATCCGCCTTTACCAAACAATAATCATCTTATCGGCTATATTATCTACGTTGGCCATGGGCAAATCGATACAACCAAACCTATTAATTTAGCGCAATGGGATTCAGTAAAATTTACAACTTCAACAACAACTTCCTGGACAACTGAATTGCAATACGTTAATCTTGTCGCTGTTTACGCCGAAGGAAAATCGGCCTTTCTTAATGGTTGGACCGTATATGCTGAGGTTGGAGTAAAGCAAAATTTACAACCCACAGAAAAAATTAAAAATACTCTTGTTATAAGGAAAGAATCTGGCGGATACCTTATTTCGCTGCCATCATCCTCGCCGACCAATCTTTTCCAATCGTTGATAATTTATAATGCAGCGGGGAAAAAAATATTCGGGTTTCCCAGCAGTAAAAATAGCCAGGTTTTCTGGAAAACATCCGACCAAAAGGCCTCTGAGGGGTTTTATATTGCACGGATTGAATTGTCCGACAAGACCTCATACAGCCGCAAGCTTATTTTGTCCTCTCAATGAAAATTTTTTAAATAAGCAAATTGCCGGGTCGTAATCTTGTTGTTTTTATATTACTGTCAATTGACAAAATTCTTGACGGTCTTTATCTGTCCTCCGGCAGAATAGAGATTTCGATTACGTTGTTATTCTGTTTTGTATAAATAACAGCTGGCTTCGATACTTTGGCAAGGCTCAGTACAAGTGCTTCGGCTCGGCTCTGCACAAGTACTTCGCTTCGCGACACATTTCGGCAGGGCTCAATGCACCGCTCAGCCGGCTTTTTTTCCGCTCGTTGAGTAACCTACCTTCCGGGAGGTGTATCGAAACGAGCGATTCAAGTGAAAGGAATTACCATGAATAAAAAAGTTTATTTGTTTCTAGTGCCTTTTCTGGCCGTGCAAATCGCAACAGCGCAATCCACACTCATCCCGGCATTCAAAAATCCTCAAAACCAGTATGATTATCTTATCGTAACCCCGAATAAATTCCTGACAGGCGCGCAAAACCTCGCGCAATTCCGCCAATCATTCTCGGGCTACAAGGCGGGCGTCGTTCTCCTTGATACGCTTTATGCCCAGTTCGACAGCGCCGGACGCATGCCTTGCGAAAAAATATGGTACGGCCTGAAATACGCATACAAATCCTGGAGCGTGCCGCCCAAAATGGTCGTGCTCATGGGCGCCGATTCTTTATTATTTAATGCGTCCGATACGACCTGGAGCAGCAGGGGCGATCTGCCTATATCCATATATGGAAGTTATTCGCTCGCTAATAAATTCTGTCCTAATTATTCCGACGATTTTTATTCGTCATTAAACGATTCAACGCCCTCCGACTTTCAATTTTACGCGGACGATAGTACGTATGCCGTGTCGATTGGACGAATCCCATGCGATTCCTCAGCACAATGCGAAAGATATGTTCAAAAGGTAATCGACTTTGAAACCAATAAACATCTCCATAAATCGTGGTTTAATTCCGCAATGGTCGTATCGGATGACACTATGCAGGATTCTTGGTCCGATCCTCTCGGTTCCGAGCATTTAATGACAGCGGAAGAATGCGCCAACACCCTTTTTAGGTCATGGTTTGTGAGCAAAGTCGTCGGTTGCGCCTATTCCCCGAATAGCTCATTTTTCAAACCGCAATCGGAAGATTCCATCATAAACGACATCAATCGAGGCAATATCTGGTCAATCTATATCGGTCATGGCAATTCAAACCTATGGAGCGACGAACGAATGCTTACGAGCGGCGATATTGTTCGTTTCCACAACGATTCCACGCCTTCGGTTTTTATCGCCTTCGCCTGTTCCAATGGTGATTTCATCCAACCTTATGATAGTTCCATGTGCAAACAATTTCTTTTTTCCCCTCATGGAGGCGCATTGGCCTATATCGGCGCAACCATGGAGACATTTGCCGATGCGAATGATGATTTAATGAGGGCTTTCTTTTCTACATTCAATGGAAACCCACAAATGCCCATGGGGCGGGTTTTGGCAACGGCAAAAACAATTGCCGCGTCGCAAAATAGTCTTATTTATTCTTTTTTGGGCGATCCGGCCTTGACGCTTTCCGACGGGACAATGCATGTAAGCATGTCACGAAACAATCAAAACCAAGTCTCTTTTTCGTGTCAATCAAGCGCCGGCGGAGCGTCGTCGGGCAATTTTGACGTGAGAATTTACAAGCGGGACACGGTAAGAGTCGGCGGCGGCGCCTATCTTTTCGATTCCCTTATTTCGCGGCAAACCGGGACATTTGCAAACGGGAATTTCACCACGGCCCTTTCGGACACGAGCGTCCGGATCGTCGCGTATGTCTGGAACAGCCAGGCCGAAGGTCGCGTGGATTCGTCGTTTATTTTGTCCGCGTTGCCGATAATCGCGCAGGTAAATAAAAATCCCGGTTCTCCATCACTCAGGATGGCGAGCGGGAAGTTGATTTTTCATGCAGGCTCTTTGCATGGCTCGACGATCAAATTCACCGCGTTCTCCATCGACGGCAGGACCATCATCAACAAAGAAATTGCCCTAGGAGCGGCCGAAACAACGATCGATCCCAAAAGCATGGGCCTTGCGGCCGGGGCATACTTTTTCAGGCTTTCAACAATCAAGGGAACTTTTACTCAACGTATGATACTGTCGAAATAATCAGGAAAAGGCCTCTTTAGCCACTTCTTCCAGCGCGAAAATTGTTGGGGCGCGAAAAACCCGGTTGCGCAGGTTCGCGGCCTGCGCACCCCCCTTAATATACCAGCCTACGTGTTTTTTCAATTCGCCAAGGGCCCGTTTTTCCCCATGCACCGCGCAGTAGTCCCTGATGTGTCCAAGTACGATTGACAGACGCTCCGCATCGGTCACGGGCACGCTTTCGCCATTGGCAAGATAGCGCTTGGTCCGATCGAAAATCCAGGGATTTCCAAGCGCCGCGCGGCCGATCATGATTGAATCGCAACCTGTCTGCCGAAGGATTTCGGATGCATCCTCCGGAGTACAGATATCTCCATTTCCGATGACGGGGATACTTACATTTTTTTTGACCTCCGCAATCCTTTCCCACATCGAATGACCCGAAAACCCCATGCTTTTTGTACGGGGGTGAAGTATGATGGCCGAGGCCCCGCAATCCTCGCTTATCTTGGCGAATTCAACGTCGAACAGGTCGTTTGCGGCCCATCCGCTCCGTAATTTTACGGTGACCGGGATACGTACGGCTTTTACCATCCGGGTAACAATATCTTGAAACAGAGGACGGTTGCAAAGCAAAGCCGCCCCGCCATTTTTTTTTACGACCTTGGATACAGGGCATCCGGAGTTCAAATCGATGAAGTCGGGTTTGAAATGCTCCTCGATGTATTCCGCGGCATAGGCAATATGGTCGGCGTTGGCGCCGAAAACCTGTATGCCGATCGGACGTTCGTGCGCTTCAAAATGGAGAAGGCCTTCGGTATTTTTCGAATGATGAAACAGCCCTTCGGCGCTTACCATCTCCGACATCAGTACGTCCGCCCCGTTTCGCCTGCAAATCCCGCGAAAAACGGTTTCGGTGATGCCGGCCATTGGGGCCAGGAACAGTTTTTTATTTTGGAAATTCATCGGCCCGCTCTTGATAAAGTCCTTCTTGCAAAAAAGCCTATTAAATCATATAATTTACTAGCGTGTCCCAAAATGTATTCTCTCCTTAAAAATAATTGCGAGCGCATTCTATGGCGTCCATAATGATTATCAGCGAGCATGAGCGCGAAACGCAGATCCTCAAGCTTGCATTTGAACAAAAAAACCTTGCCGTAAAGGTTTCAAGCCCCGATTACCAGAATTTCCTTAAAATACAGCAATATATTCCCGATATCCTGCTTCTTGAATTGCCCCGGATGGCCCATGCGCAGCTCCATTTCGCGGAATTGATCAAACGGAACAAAAAAACGAGACTGATACCCATAATCAGCTACGGCGACGCGCTTGACGAAGGGTCAAAAAAAGGCCTGATCGGCAAAGGACTTTACAAATACCTTGAGCGGCCCTTGAAATTTTCGGTCCTGCTGGAAGTCATCGGGGCGAATTTAAAAAAACAAAACAAAGAGTTGGGGATGTCGAAGCCCGCGCCCACCGACAAAGACAAGGACATCGAACAGATACTCAATAAAGAAACGCTCGGGTCGAAAAAAATCGAACTCATGACCAATCACGTGGCGGGCCTTATGGCCTTTCCCTTTACCGTTGCGAGAGTGCTGCAGCTTGCCGAAAGCGAAAAATCGGCTGCGACCGACCTTGCGAAGGTGATACAGACCGATCCGGTGATTTCCGCGCAGCTCCTTAAAATTTCAAATTCCGTGCTTTTCGCGAGCCTCAACCGAAGGATCGGGTCGGTCAAAGACGCCATCATTCGCGTCGGGTTCAGGGAAACAAAAAGGCTCGTCATGAGTATGACGGTCATGGGGCTTGTGAGCGAAAAAAATAAAAACCTGGGTTTTGACCGGACGGATTTCTGGTATCATTCGCTCGTGTGCGGCATTATCGCCGAGCGCTTTGCCAAACAACTTGGGACCGTCAACACCGAAGAGGCGTTCCTCGCGGGTATACTTCACGATTTCGGCATCCTTCTCATGGACGAGTTTTTCCCCTCGATTTTTTCGAAGGTCCTGGAAGATACTACCAATACAAGCGGCCAATTCATCACAAGCGAAAAAACGCTCCTCGGCGTAACCCATAACGACATGATCGCCGAACTTTTCTCGAAATGGAAACTTCCCGAGTCCGTGACCGACGGTATCATTCACCAATACCAATTCCGGGAATACAAGGACAATCTTGATGCGCCGGGTAAAAAAATTTCCCTGTGCGTGGGTCTGGCCGATATCCTGGCAAAAACGGTTTCGCTCGGCAGGGAATGCGACCAGTTTGTCACGCCCGTTGAAAACTGGGTCTTCGAGCAGGTTAAGATGCCGGGGGGGGTTTCCAAAAACCTGCTTGAAGATATTTCCAACCAGATGAAACTCTACAAGGATTTTTTAAAGCTCGACAAAAACAAGAACGCCGGGAACGCCCAGGACGGCGGACCGGACATTGACGCATTGGAAAAAATAAAGATCGGCATGGTGAATTGCGCGAAAGACATCTTCATCCCGCCGCTCACCTATTTGCAAAATGAAGGATACGGCGTCATGCCTCTGGTTCGTCTGGATGCTTTAAAAACCTATGACCGCACTCTGCACATCATATGCCTATGGGCCGACAATACGATGTCCGCGGAAGCGATCAGGCAGTTCACCCAAATCGCACGGTTCTCCGATCAGCCCGACAAGCAACCGGGTATGGCGCCCGTGCTCGTGTTCATTGATGAAAAATCGTTCGCTTTGACGCAAAATGAAGACCTGAAAAACATTTCTTTCATTTCGAAGTCTTTCGATGTACGGCAACTGGACGCGAACATTCCGGGCATCATCGATGGGGCGGTCGTACGTCTTGTAAAGCAAAACGCGGATAAAAATGAAAAGGTCTCGGCCGATAAAACCGAAAAGGCCTCGGTTGAAGGGGCTAAAGGGCAAGGTGCAATATGAAAAAAATTGAAGTGTCCTCAATCGTTCCCAATTCAATCGCGGAAGGGAATTTCTACACCGAAAGCGGCGAGCTCCTTATCGCTAAGGGCACGACGTTCTCCCAAACATACATCGATGCCTTGACGCGCAGGAATATTTTCGAGGTATATTTAAAGGCCTTCGAAGAAGGGGAAGATGAGATCCATCAGCTATTGACCAAGGAATTCGCGCTGCTGGACGATCTTACCTTGAATGAAGCCGGCGCAACGCGTAAACCGGAAAAAAAACAACCGGCGCGGAAGATCAAACTGCCACCGGAGCTCAAAGGCTTGAAAGCCGGCGAAGAGGGCGCGCTCCAGCTCACTAAGAGCCTCAAGGCGCAAGTACTTGATAATCTGATCCTTGGCGGGACCGCTCCCGACATGCCCATCGGACTGGCGCTCAAGCAGCTGGCAAAGCAGATCGCCCCTACCGACCGGACGCCGCAGTACGTGGGCGAAGTCACCACGTCGTACGGCGACGCGATCGAGGGCATCAAGGTCATTCTTAATTCCATGGCCGACGGCGTCGGTATCGACGAAGGCGCCATCCGCGGCGTGGTCGACCGTTTCATCAAGACCTATCTCACCGACAAAAGCATTTTGATCAATATCACCAACACGAAATCCTGGGAAGGCGAATACCTGTTTCACCACACGCTCAACGTTTGCCTGCTGGCGATCAATATCGCGGCCGCGGCAAATTACAGCCAGAAGCAGATAATGGAGATAGGCATCGGCGCCCTGCTGCATGACGTTGGCATGTTGCTGGTTCCCGAGGAAATCCGTTTTAAAAAAGGAAGATTGACAAAAGATGAATGGTATGAAGTGCAAAAGCATGCTATCCTGGGCCTTCATATCATAGAAAAAGTCGGGAGAATCCCCGAAACCGCAAAGTTCGTGGCCTATCAGGTCCACGAAAGGGAGAACGGAAAAGGATATCCCAAACAACGGTCGGGAAGGTTTATTCACCGCTACGCAAAAATCGTGCAGATAGCGGACATTTATGAGTCCCTTTGTTCGCCGCGGGAATACAGGATGCCGTATATTCCCTACCGTGCAATGGAACTCCTGATAAAAATGTCGCGTCAAAACCTTATTTCCGCCGAATTTGTAAAAGCTTTTCTTACCTATGCGTCCCTTTTTCCCATCGGAAGCATTATTGAATTAAGCGACCATCGAATAGCAAAAGTCATTCAGGGAAATGAACAGCATTATACTAAACCCATCGTAAGCGTTATATTAGATGAAAAAGGTAATCTTCTGGAAAAAAGCATGGTCTATCAGGTTGATTTGTATAAAGATACAAATATTCAGATAATCAGGGCATTAGAGCGTAATAACCTTCCCCAAGTCGACCTCATGTTCGGATTTTGATACTTTCCTTGAGGATGGGCCGATCAAAGTCGCTCTGTTCGATATGCACGGAAGGACCATCGAAACCTGGAACAACGTGCAGATAACCGGCGACTCGGCGGAATTGCAATTGCCCCGGAAGGCGGCCCATTTTTTGTTCTTTGTGACGTACGTCACAGACTTTTTTCAAGAATCATTGTATGATTTTTACAAAGCGCCAACTAATTTAACAAAGCTGTTTAAGCGATTAAGTATATTGTCTTGACAATTTCGTGTTTTATAGATAGAATTACAAAGCGTGACTTTTCCGACATATATAATGTACGAAAAAAAATTACTCCATATCTTAAAATCAAAATGACGAGGTCTGCATGAACACGTTAAAAGCCTTTGAAAATAAAAGTGTTCGAATTGCCTTGTTGTCAAGCATGCTTGTTTTAGTAATAATGTGCGGGAATTCATTTTCCATTACCAGGACTTGGCAAACTGCCGGCAAATGGAGCCTACCAACTAATTGGAGCGGCGGAAATGTCCCCGGTTCTGGAGACAGCGTTGTATTTGATCTCAGTTCGCCTTCTTGCTCTCTTGACATGAATGATACGGTGCAAAGTCTGGTTTTCACCGGTTATACCGGCACATTTACCTATGGCCCGGATACAATACGAATTTTAAACACCGCACAATTCAATGGTTTTAATGGAACATTACAATTGCACCCCGTCGCGGCGCTTGAATTTACAGGATTGAGCAACCAAATCCTTGCACCTAAACAGAACCTGCCGATGCCTTGCATCATTCAAAGCGGAACGGGAATGACTTCCGTAACCGGGATGAATTTGAAATGCAACGGTTTGATTATAAAGAATGGAACGTTTAATTGCGGCGCTTTTAAAGACACCGTCGGATTTGTGATGGGAGCGGGCGGTACGATCGATTTATCCGCAACGGGGCTTATTATAACCGGGCCCATGGCTGATTTCAGTCAGTTGATTGTAGTGACCAATCCTGCTTCATATGTGGAATTTAGAGGGTCTTATATTACACAGAACTTTATTCCAAAACCGGGTTATCCTTTCCCTTGGGTAGGCAGTACGGCAAATGGCGACACGATTGTTATAAGTACAAATTCGCTGTCGGCGAAAAAAGTCAACGTCGGATCAGCATCCGGAGGGTGGAGATGGGGAAATGGATTAAAACATATTATTGATACCCTTACCTCCACGGGCACAAACAACGTAATGGATTTTGCCAACGACACAATCAAAATAATGAGCGGCGATTTTAGTTTTTCCGGCATTGCAAAGGTAAAATCGACCCCTTCGGCAAAAATTGAGTTCTCCGGCGCTTCGGGCCTGCAGACCATCGTCTGCCCGTCATCGACATTTGACACGCTGCCGGGGATTGTCCATTCAGGGGCCGACACGCTTAATCAAATAGGTCCTTTAAAATGCCATTCCTTTTTGCAAACCGCAGGCACCTATAAAATATTGGGAAACCGTGATACGATAATAACGGGGGATTTCACCATTTCAAACTCCGCGTCTGCCGCAGCAAGCTTCTGCAATCTTGACAATTCTTTTATAGTAACGCTGAATGGGAACGTTGTGCTTGACGGCCATGCGAATGATTCCATAAATCTGAACCCGGCCAATCCCTGGAACGTTGCGGCGTTAAACGGCCATAGTATCAGCGCCGATTATGCGTTGATACATTTTTCCACCGCGAATGCGGCCTCGGCAAATGCGACAAACAGCCATGATATCCCGACAAATACCGGATGGACCTTCGTCAATCCCAACACGAAAATCTGGAATAATGGAACCGGAAATGGCCTGTGGAATAACGCAGGAAACTGGGCGCCTCCCGGAGCGCCGGGAACTGCGGACACGGTTATTTTTAACAACACATCCCTTTCTCCCTGCAGCTTGGATGCGGCGCCTTCTATAGCGTCAATTCGATTTAATTCTTTATACACGGGCACGCTTAAATTTTTATCATACACGCTGCAAATAGCTAATGTTGCTGATTTGTCAATGATGCCGGGCAACAACGTCAGTCCGGGAACAGGCGCCCTCGAATTTATCGGCTCCTCGGCCCATTCGTTGTTACCGCCGCCATCGTCTGTCTGCGTTCTTCCGAAGATAATCCAAAGCGGGTCTGGAGCTTTATCAATAGAACCGGGAAGCACAAGCCTTAAATCCTCCAATTTCATCATGAATGCGAGTTCAGGGGCAGTTACGATAAATAATTCGTGGGGTATAAAAATAGACACGATCTCCATTTCTTCCGGGGCGAGTTTTGATTTTGGATCAACATCGGTTTTTGATACGATAGTGACACTTATCGGTGCAGGTTCGGTTAATTTGAATAATGCTGCGATCATGATGAAAAGCGATCTCAATTTATCCGGATTTTCAACGGTATTGCCAGGAAATAATTCCGTTAATTTTATCGGGTCTACAACACAAACGTTTACACCAAAGCCGAATGTGGTGTTTGACCAGATTGGACAGATGGGAACGGGCACGACAACGGTGTTTGGGAACGGTTTTAATGCCCTTGCGCTTGGCCTGTACAACGGAACATTCAACCTCGGTTCCGGTCTGACCGACAGCATAGCGGTCGGGTTCATGGCCAGCGGCGGGATGCTGGACATGGGGACGAACTCGACGCTGAAAATAGCCGGGAGCACTATAAACTTCAACGCTTTGACCAACTTGACGCCCGGAACGGGAAGCACCGTGGATTTTTGCGCCTCCTCAGGCAACCAGACCTTTACGCCCAAGAAACATATAGGCCATCCGAATATCGTCCATAGCGGAGCCGGAACTCTTTTTCAAACGGACACCCTGAAATGTATTTCCTTTTTGCAAACAGCAGGTTCATATAATTTAAATTATAACAATGATACCATCACAACATCGGGCTTTACGATTAATAACGGCAAGTCGAACAGCGTCTCCGGCCTGGAAGGCAATTCGATTATCGTGGAACATGGGAATGCAAGCTTCAACGGCACGCCGGGAGATACTTTGAATTTGACTTCCGCCGCAACACCTTGGCACATCATGGTTTTAAATGGAGGGAGTCTTTCGGCAAATTATGTCCGGCTTTCCCACAGCGACGCGTTGAGCGGCGGCGGTGCACAAGGCAGCGCGATGAATTCAGATTCAATTTGCTGCAACAGTGGTTGGAACTTTATACCATCCAATACGAAATTCTGGACAGCGACAATTAATGGCTCCTGGAAAACTGCGGGGAACTGGTCGCCTACCGGTGTTCCTGCAGGTACCGACTCAGTTGTTTTTGATAATCATGCACCATCGGCTAATTGTGTTTTTGATACGAACGCTGCCATTAAAGCCATTACATTTACGGCGTTTTACATGGGGAATTTCAATTTTTCGTCGAACGACACGTTAAAAGTGTTGAACACCCTGTATTTTCATGATTTTTACGGTTCCATATCCCCTGGTAGCGGCGTGATCGCCCTCAATGGCGCCTCCACACAATACCTTTTTCCGCCGAACCCCCTTTACGCAAGTATTCTGCCCAAAATCATCCTGAACAATCCCGGCGGCGCCCTTGTACAATCAAACAGATTGCGTACGTCCAATCTCACAATCAATAGCGGCGCCATGGACATCGAAGGCCCGTTCAGCATCGATTCTATTTATGTCAATTCACCGGGAGGGCTGACACTTTCCAATACATTTGTCAATGCCGACACATCCGTGACCATTTTAGGGACGGGCTACCTCAGCCTCGGCTGGGCGGACCTTTCAATTTCGGGTGACGTGAATTTTTCCGGCCTGAACCATCTTTCTCCCGAAAACGCGCAATTAAAATTCATCGGCCCGAATACAAGGACCTTCATTCCTAAAAGCGATAGTGCCTTGACAAGCGTGGAACAAATCTACGGAACGACCACTGTTTCATATTTCGGATTGGTCGTCCATAACCTGACCTTGACTGGCGGCACCTTTAACCTCGGGACCGGGCTTTCGGACACAGTTATAACCCGGCTTAACGGCGGGGCCGGGGCGTTGGACTTCGGCTCGTCCGCGCTCAATATGCAGGCGGACACCACGGATTTTTCGACGGTCAATTTTACCGCCGGGAACGGAACATTGGGTTTTTGCGAGGCGAATCCGCAAACGTTTATTCCGCGTTTCGGGGCCGTTCATCCCGATATCGTACAAAGCGGGAACAACGGATTGCAGATTATAAATAATCCGCTCAAGGCAAAATCCCTTACCATAAACCAAGGGTCGATTTCTTTTGTGCATTCGGGAAGTTTTAGGGACAGCGTTGGTTCGATAAGCGCCACTACCGGGGCGGTCAATTCGATTGATTTGGTTAATGATACCATCGATGTCAGCGGATCGGTAAACTTTTCAGGGCTTACTTATTTTAATGCTGTAACGGGAATCATTCGTTTCATGGGAAATGCCACCCAAAATCTTATTCCCAGGACAGCAGCGCCATCCATGTCATTGCCGGCCATGGTCCACAGTGGAAACAGCATGCTCACGCAGTCAGGCCCGCTTAAATGCGCGTCATTTCTGCAAACGGCGGGCATTTACAAATTAAATAACTATAATGACACCATTAACACCGGAGATTTTGTTATTGCAAACGGGACGCCAACCAGTATCCAAAACCTTGGGGGAAGCGCCATTGTCGTGCAATCCGGCAACGCCAGTTTTTCCGGCCAGAGCGCGGCAACCATGCTTAATTTGAGTCCGGGTTCGGCATGGACGCTTTCAGTTCCTACGATGTCAAAATCAATTTCCGCGCATTATGCTAGTATCGGCAATTGCAAAGCCCTTCCCTATACAGGGCAAATGGCGCGACCGCAGTTTTGTAAAATGGATACGGGAGACATTAACTGGAACCTGGCCATGGTCATACCCCAGATTTTCGATACTCTCGGCGCGCCGAACATCCTCGTTTCCTGCCAGCGTCTTGACGGAAGCGATACAGTCGACCTCTGGTATGCGCTGCGCGATTCCGACAACGCCGTTGACACCGTTAAAATGTCCTTCCGCAACGGCGCATCGGGCGCGTGGTCGGCGCCTGTCAATGGTACAATCGCGGGAGACGTCGGGCCCGTTGCGTCTAACAATATGACTGTTCGCCGTCACGTACGATGGTCCGTTTTGGGACAGTTCGGCAATACCTTTGCAAGCGACAGCTTGCAAATCGGCTTGACCGCGCAGGACAACTTCAGCAACATGACCCCCATAATCATGACGGCGGCCGCCATAAGGATCAACACCGATGTTGTTCCGCCGGTTTCGGCAATCACCTACCCGGTAAACAACAGCAGCATATCCTCGCTTGCAAGCATCGCGGGAACGGCGAGCGATGTTGGCGCGGGGGTATCCGGACTGGTGATCAGCCTGGAAAATGTGATGGACACCACGTACTGGAACGGCACGGGATGGATAAAGGGCCAAACGTGGCTGACGCCCGCCGGGCTGCCGGTCGGTTTTGCATCATGGACTTACGTGCCTCCACCATTATCAAACGGCGGAAAATACTCAGTCCGGTCAATGGCCATGGACAAGGCGAACAATTCCGAGGTCCCCGGGCCGGGCGTGACCTTTTCATATTCAACAAGCGCTCCAGGCTTGCCGACCATAGCCATAACCAACAGGCAGAAATATACGAACAGTCCGGTCACGTCCCTTACGCTGTCGGTACAGAACGCCGACAGCATGCACTTCAGGTTGAATGCCGGTCCGTGGAGCGCCTGGGAACAATATGCCATTGCGAAAACCAATATGAACATCTCTTCGGGCGGCCAGGGCGCCAAATATATCTACGTTGAATACAAGGACAGAATGGGCAACATGACATCGCCGGTTTCCGACAGCACGTTCTACGATACGATTCCGCCTAGATGCGCCATTAACACCATCGGCGTCATTAACCCCGCCGTCTGGCCGCACGTTATTTCGGGAGCGTCATTCGACACAATGCCCGGATCGGGCGTGAAAACCGTGTCGGTCCGCCTCAAAAACCAGGCAACGGCCATGTATTGGAACGGAACAGCATGGGCCGCCGATTCCACTGCTTGGACAATTGCCACGCGGACCGTCGTATGGTACTGTTCCCTCGCAACGGCAGCCATGAACTCCGGTTCATACCAGATAAAGGCCTATGCTATTGACAGTGCAGGAAACAAAGGCCTCATGACGACAGACTCCTTGCAATTGATCGTTCCGCCCGGCGTTCCCCAGATTTCAATCAATAAAACAGGCCGGTTCACCAACAACCCGTTTGTTGCGCTTACGCTTTCGGCCCAGAATATCGACAGCATGCACTTCCGCCTCAACGCGGGTCCATGGAGTTCGTGGGAGCCGTATACGTCAACAAAAGCCGCTGTGGCCATAAACAGCGGGGGCGAAGGCATTAAAAAAGTATGGGTTGAATATAAAAACAAAATTGAAAATATAACGACGCCCGTGTCCGACAGCATTGTGTATGACGCAACGGCCCCGCAGTGCATGGTCTTTACGCATGGCATAGTCGGCCCGACAACGTGGCAGGGATTTTTCCTTGGCGCATCTTCCGACTCCCTGGCAGGCGTAAAAAGCGTCAGCGTCGCGGTTAAAAACAATCAAACGGGCCTTTTCTGGAACGGCCAGACGGCCTGGGTCGCCGACTCCTCGGCCGTGCTCGCCTCGCTTGTCAATGGAGGGTGGAAATATAATTTAGGGACCAACGTGATGCCGCCGTCAACGTATATCGTGAAAGCCTTCGCCACCGACAGCGCCGGCAATAACAGCCCTGCGGCGATCGATTCGATCAATTACGCCCCCGTCATTGTCAATAATTTGACCCTGGGGTTTACGGACCTGGGCGACAGCGCGATAGCGATATCATGGAAAGTCGACAAGACAAAGCCCTTCATGAAGACGGTTCTGTACGGATACAAATACGGGGCGCTCCCCGACACGTCGGTGGTCGCGCCGCTGCGTTATGCCGATTCGTCGTTTGTTATGGGGAGCGTTACAAAGGCTGGCATGTGGTACTTTGTGACAGGGCTTGAGGATTCCGCGGGAAACAGGTCATTGCCGCGTTTCGACAGCGTTATTGTGGCAAATTCGCCGCCAAATCTTGTCGCTGTCAAAGACACCTCCGTGTTTGAAGACCGTCCGTGGCAAGGCAAGCTTGTCGCTATCGACAGAAATGGCGATTCCCTGCGCTACCGGATGGCAAATCCTCCCGCCGGCTTTACCGTCGACAGCGTCTCCGGCGCCCTGTCCTGGACGCCGGAATATGCCGCATTAGGCAAAAATTCTATTCTCGGGATGGCTTATGACGGTCATGGCGGCATTGCCGCAGACACTTTTATCGTGACTGTTATGGCCTTGCCTCCTCAAATTGCCTATGTCGGCGACAGCGTTGCGCATGAGGACACTCTTTTTACGGTACATTTTCAAATCAGTAACATCGGCAAAGACGATACTGCGTCTTTTATTAAAACCGTCATTCCGTCATGGGCCAAAATGGTTGGAGACACGCTCACCGGCGCTCCCAAGGTGATGGACGTAGGAAAAGACACACTGCTGCTTGTTCTTTCCGAAAAGGCCGGTTTGGCCGACACGCTCCAAAAAATCATCACGGTACTTCATACGAACCATGCGCCTAAACTCAAGGCATGGAGCAGGCCCGATTCGATGTACCAGTACAGCGCGGCCTCATGGTCCTTTATCGCGACCGATATCGATAAAGGCGATAGTTTGTCCATAACATGGACCGTACAACCAAAGTGGCTTTCGGTACTTTCAAGCGCGGTCAAGGACACGAACTGGACATTCACCATGGGTGGGACACCAGCTTCGACTGACGCCAAGTGGGAGCAATTGGTTTTTTCAGTGCGCGACACCGGCGGGGCTTCCATTACAATAATCGACTCATTGTTCATCGTGCCGCTGCCCACCACGGTCATCCTCAAGGACAAACGGCAGATTTCCTACGGGGCGGTAAAATACGCGGTCAGCGGCAGCGATTATCTCGACACTGCGCTAACGTTCCTCACCACCCTGCGCTCCCTCGACGACACCTCGGCCGCCCTGGTGAATAAGACCACGACCGGTGCGGTCAGTTTCTATCCGCTTGTCGACGGCAGATATGAATTCAAGGCCCAGGCAATTGACCACCAGGGACTTAAAGACCCCAACGCGCCCCGAGACACGTTCGTGGTTTCCGGCGCCTCGCACCATGTCTTCGCCGACGCCGACAGTTCATGGAACATGATATCGGTCCCGGCTGTTTCCCTCCCTGTTTCCGTCGTGGCCGGTAAAGGCTCCGTGCTGCATTGGGATGAATCAGGCGCGGAGCAGGACATCTACAGCTATTACAAGAAACCCCCGGACATCGTCCAGACAATACCGGGAATGTCATACTGGCGAAAGTCCCCGGACACCGTCGCCATTGACCTTAAGCGGCAGGACCTGCGCGATACGACACTTTCCATCAAGTTGATAAAGGGTAAGTACGGCTGGAACCAGATTTCCTCGCCATACATCTATCCTGTCAAGTGGTCGGGCAGCACCGTGGCGTGGAGATGGAACAACCAGACCAAGGACTACGAACTGGCCGACAGCGTTCTGGAACCGTGGAAGGGATATTGGGTGGCGGCGGATTCGCAGGCGGTCGTGCGGACCGACAATACGCCCGTGTTCAACACCACGGCCTTGGCGAAAAAACAATCAGTCTATTTTGCCGGCAAATCCGAATGGCAAATAAAAATCAAACTCACAACCGGCAAAGGAATGGATGCGGAGAACACACTAGGGTTCAGCCGCCTGGCCCGGGACGGGTTCGACCGCCTCGACCTTCCCAAAGCGCCGCGTTTTCAGGGCGGGCGGTCCGTGTTTTTCCCGCACCCCGACTGGAACCGTCCGATAACGGAGTTCGCCAGCGATATCAGGAACAAATTGCAGCGCGTCAACGTGTTCCAGATCGGCGTCACGTCGTGGCAGGGCGATACCGGAAATTCCCAGCTCTCTTTTGACGGGACTGAAAACCTTGCTTCCCTGTACTGTTTCCTTGTTGATCCGTTCTCAATAATGGCGATTTCATCGGGAAAGCAGTACCCGGTCGCATCGTCGGGTTCCATCCTTTACAAACAGATCTTTGTCACCGACGACAAGAATTTCATCAGGAATTTTCCGCGGACGTTCTCGCTGGCGAACCCGTATCCGAACCCGTGCCGCCCCATGGCCCATATAAACTATGCGCTTCCCTACGATTTTGCGAACGACGGCCGGCTTTCCCTCGAGCCGTATCAGGTAAAAATTGCGCTATATGATGTCATGGGACGGCAGGTCCGGGAATTGGTCTACCATAAACAGCTCCCGGGAATGTACCATATACTATGGGACGGGAAAAACAATTCGGAAAGGATCGTCGCTTCCGGCACATATTTCTGCAGGCTAACGGCCGGGAAATTTGCGGCAACGACACGGTTGGTGATGATGAAATAATAACATTAATTAATAACAAAATTTCCATGAGGACGTCTATGAATCGCACAGTCATAACAACAATAATCTGTATGTTCGCCATAGGGGCGACCATCAAAAATGCCTTTTCCGCCGACGCTGTAACCGAACAGCATGCAATCATTAAAACTATGGTCGGCCAGGTGGAGGTAAGCCTGCCCAAAACAACGCAGTGGCGCCCCGCCCGCATCGGCATGGCCGTTAAAATGGGCTCCGACGTCCGTACCTACGTGGAATCGGGGGCCGACATTGAACTTGAATCGGGCACCCTCGTTAAAATCGGGGAAAACACCGTTGTTTCGCTCGCCAAACTTTTTCAGAACAAAAAGACCGACGTTTCCAACACCAGGATGAACGTGGTCACGGGAAAGGTGTGGGCGAACGTGAAGAAATTGACAAATACAAAATCTGAGTTCGATTTTGAGACGCCCACCGCGGTCGCGTCCATACGGGGTACGCGCCTGGGCGTCAGCGTCGACATGCAGGGGACCGCGGTCGACGTGTACGAAGGTCTGGTCATGGTACGGGAAAAAAGTACGGGCAAAACGGTGCCGGTGGTCAAGAACACCAGCGCCATTGTCCATGCGGGGTCCAAGGGAATCGACGTGGTTGATTTCAGTAAAAAATCCCCATCCGACACCGCGAAAATGAAGGCCGACCCTTTTGCAATTGACACCGGCCTAGCCAAAGCAAAGCAGGATTCCCTCGCCGCGAAAGCCAGGGCGGATTCTATTGCCGCAAAAGCAAAGCCGGCGATTGACACCACGCAAAAAAAGCCCTACGGCTTTTTCCTTAAACTCAACGCGCCGAAAGAAGGTTCCGTGGTCGTTGACCCGATGATTCCGGTTTCGGGCAGTGCAACGCCCGGGGCAAAAATCATCGTCAATAACACCTCAATTACCGTATCGGCCTCCGGGTCGTTCAGTTATACGGTCCCTATTCCAAACGAAGCGCATGATTACAATATCCACGTCATCGCCCGTTTTGGCGACAACGAGGCCAGCGAAGACCGCACCGTCACCTACCAGCCCGCGCAGACGCCCCTTACGCTTTCCATAAGCTCTCCCGTCGATGGACAGATCATCAAGGAGAATATCGTGCAGGTAGTGGGAAAAACAAGTCCTCAGGCCTTGGTCACCATAAACGGCCGCCCCGCAATCGTTTCGCCGCAGGGAAACATCACCAGCGCCGTACAGCTTACGGAGAAGGACATCGGTGAATATGAAATCGACATCATTGCAACGGGAAGCGACAACAAGGAAATGACAAAAACCGTGCGGGTGGCCGTCGACATTTCTTCCCCGCAGATCAACATTTCAATCCCGACCCTCGTGGTGCAGGAACAGAGCCTGCAGGCAACGCGTATCGGTAAACTAACCATCGACGTTATCGACCGCACGCCGGAAGACCAGATCTCTCTGGAGTTCCAGAACAATGGCCGAACCGATAATGCAACCATGACCCCCGGCGAACACCAGTACCTGAGTCTTGACGAAGGCAAAAACACTTACATTGTCAAGGCATACGACAAGGCCCGCAATCAGTCCAACGTGGTCCAGGGCGTCATTTATTATCTGCCCGGGCATCTGGTCATCGAAATACGGGACCCCGATGAAAACCCGAAAATCATCACTGATATGCCGCCCATGCCTAAAAACGTCGCGGCGTCGCAGATGCGCGTTGAGGTTGAAATTGAAGACGGCATCGGCAACATACCCGAGACCATTAAATATTGCCGGCTCGTGGGCGAGGGAAAGACCCTGCAGATGCTGGGCAACAACAACTATCGTTACAATGTAAACGTCCCGATCACCTTCGGGCCGCACACGTATATGGTCCAGGTGGAAGACCTGGTAGGAAATTTAATGACCAAAAGACTTGATCTAGTGGTGAAACAATAATATTTTGTGGGTATGAAAAGCGAAAAAGGCAAACAGGTTTTTATCGATAACGTCGATATACTTCTGAGCGACAAAATCATCGGACACACTAAAAAAATTGGCGCCGGGAAATATGCGGGTGCCATGGAACGCGCACCGCATACTCCGGAAGGCCTAACGGGAAAAGACCAGGACATGAAAAAGCAGAAGGCCGTTTTATTGAAATTTATTATAGGCGGGGCCATTATCATTGTGGGGCTGACCGCGTTTTTTCTCTGCAAACAAAAATGGTATTGTTGCAGGAAAAAATAAGGCCTACGGTTTTCAAGGGCGGACTTTGTACTTGAAACACTCCCGTACGTGGTCGTCGACCATGCCCACCGCCTGCATGAATGAGTAGCAAATATCGCTTCCCACGAAAGAAAACCCCCTTTTTTTCAGGTCTGTGCTCATGGCGTCGGAAAAAGGCGTTTTACAGGGGACCGCGGTCCAGCGCGGATAGGGCTTCGGCGGTCGCATTGTTTCACCTTTTGTAAACTTCCAGATATACGCGTCAAAGGTTCCGTATTCCCCGGCAACTTCGATGAGCCGGCGGGCGTTGCTTACGGCGGAATGGATTTTCAGGCGGTTGCGTACGATCCCGGAGTTTTCAAGCAAGGCCCGAATATCTTTTTCCGTAAAGCGGGCGACGCGGCTGATGTCCCATTGGCAAAAAGCGAGTTTGAAGGCAGGGCGTTTTTTAAGGACCGTCAGCCAGCTCAGGCCCGCCTGGAAACCCTCCAGAACAAGCATCTCGAAGAGTTTGACGTCGTCGTGGACCGGAACGCCCCATTCGTTGTCGTGGTAGGCGATGTAATCCGGGTCGTTTCCCGCCCAAGGGCAGCGCTGCAGCGAATCCATGCCATTCCACCATAAATTTATTTTAATTGGGGATTTTTGCCGGTTGTACCACGGCAGAATCCTTCTTCGTCTCGGCTTTTACATCGGCTTTAGGCGTAGTGGCCGGTGCAACAGCGGCTTCCTTTTTCGGCTCGGCTTTTATTTCGGCTTTAGGCGTCACGGCAGGCGCGGCGGCTTTGGGCGTCACTACTTCCTTCTTATTCTCGGCTTTTGATTTCATGGATGACTTCGGGGTTACCGTGCCGGAGGATGATTTATTACTAATGGTTAAAGCAATTCTCTTGCCGTCGGAAGACTTTTGATACGAAACGGAAACCATGTCACCCGTCTTAATATTTTCCAGAGCAATGGGATTGTTTCCCGCGGCGATGCTCGTGGAGCCTTCAATTGAAATGGGATATTGTTTTCCATTTCTTTCAATGGTAATTTCTTTTTTTTCAACATTTACCAGAGCAACGGGGCCCGCAATAATTTTTTCCACCCCTTGGGCCTTTGATTTCGGGCTTGAAGACGCTTTTTTGGCGGATGCGGCGAAAGCCGACGTCCCTATTAACAAGAGCCCGCATACGCAAATTGCAAAATTCCTTAAACGCATAAAAACCCTCCTTTGTAAATAGTATGATTATGGATCAAAAAATATATTTCGTTTAAAACCAACCGGTGATTTATTTCACCTGAAAGTAATTTTTATTGAGATGGCGGTTATAAACAATAGTTAGTCGCCTATTCCATATTGAACGTTCATTTTGATCGCCTTCTCATCAGATCAAATAAAATGCAAGAAATCCAGGGTATAATGCAAATAAAGAAATGATGAGTGACTATCGGGGGTTTTAGTCGGAATGTAAATCTTTCCAGTAGGCGCCGGCGCAAAAACGCCGGCGCTCATGTTTTATAGTCTAGCCCACAAGGCGGATAAGGTTCTGTACGGGTAATTATTTACGCGAAATGCGTATATAATTCGCCTACAGAACCTAATCGCAGTTGCCCGAGCATGGGACGAACGTTCCGCTTACGCCGGTCACGCTAACCGACGATCCGGTCAGGCCGGACGACGCGGCGGTGACGGTGATCGAACCCGGGCCGGTCATCTGGACAATGGCGAAGCACACGCCCTGATAAGCGTTGCGGCTGCTGCCGCGGAAGGATTCCCAGGTAGAGATGCCGCTGTCCACGCCTATGATCTTTCCGGCGCTACCCGTCACGGTGAAAGTCACGGCGTTGCTTGCGCCGGCAACCTGGACGCCGGAGGCGTCGGCTACCGTGGCCTTGACGTACGCGACATCGTTCAAGTCGGTGGTTATGGTGGAATGGTCCACGCTCAAGACCACCTTGGCCGCGGCCCCGGTTGACGTTTTAGGCTTTGCCGGGGTGGTCGTGTTCCACAAACCCGCATACGTATACCCGTCACTGTTGATTGTTCCGACGCGGTCAATGAATCCACCGTTGCCGCCGATGGTCGGAAAAGACCCGGTCACCTCGCCAAGGTAGCTGGCGCCGGTCCAGATGAACTCGCCCGCCACATCGGGATTTGCCATGAAAAAACTGGCCCAATCGGTCCCGTTCGCGCCCATCTCCGTTGCCACACCCGAATGGTGAGGAGTCAGTTTTATTGCTTCCAGCAGCTCATTGGTGCGGTAATTGACGCCGAAGACATCGAGAATGTTCAGTGTTCCTCCCGTGCCATAATCACCGGCATCACTGGGACGGAAGAGCGCTTGCGTGACCGGTCGGGCGGGATCGAGCTTGTGACAGATGCCTACCATGTCGGTCGTGAGAGGCACGCGGGTGGAAAGCCCGTCGCGGATCTCGTTGCCGATGCTGTAGAAAACGACGCTTGGATGATTGCGATGCCGTTTGACGATGTCGTTGACGTCGGTCTGATACCATTTATTTTTAGTAACAGGGTCGGTTTGATTAAAGTAGGTGGCGTAATCGCCTACTTGACTATACTTATGCCCTGTCCATACGTCGAAGAACTCATCCAGGACCAAAAACCCCATTCGATCGCACACATCCAGCATTTCGGGGTCTTCCGGATTGTGGGCCGTTCGAATGGCATTGACGCCGAGCGTTTTAAGTACCGCGAGACGGCGTTGTATCGCGCGCTGGGGCACTGCCGCGCCCAGGGCGCTCATGTCGTGGTGCAGGCACGCCCCTTTCATTTTTACGATCTTGCCGTTGAGGGAAAACCCAAGGTCGGGATCGAACTTGATCGTCCGGATCCCGAAGGGGGTCACATCATCGTCCAAACCGGTCGCTCCCGATTGTACGGTGGTCTGCACCTGGTACATGTTCGGCGATGCAATGTCCCAGAGCTTTGGACTAGCGACCGTCACATCCATCGCGAAATCCGCTGATCCCGCGGCGGCAACGCTTTGGGCCGCCGATGTGACCGGCGCAAGCTTCACGCCGCTCGGATCGATGACTGTCGCCTGTACGGTAACGCTTTGCGCCGAGGCGCCCTGATTGACCACCGTGGTCTGGACGTGGACCGTGGCGGAAGCGGTCGTGACCGCGGGCGTGGTCACGTAGGTAGCCCACTTGTCAATATGCACCGGGCTAACGGCGATGATCCGCACGTGCCGGTTGATTCCCGCCCCGGTGTAATACCGTGCGCAGGGCTGGAGCGAATCATCGATCTTCACCGAGATCACGTTGTCCGTGGCGCCGAAGTTCGCTTGCGCGGTGATTTCGTAGCGAAACGATACGTAGCCATAGGGACGATTGCCAAGGGACGTGCCGTTGATATACACGGTGCTGTTGGCCATCACGCCGTCGAATTCAATGAAAATGCGGCGGCCTTGCATGCTGCTCGGGAGGGTGAAATGCTTCCGGTACCAGCCGATTCCCGAAGGCGCCCATGCTCCGTATCCGGTGGTCTTTTCGGATGCGGAGAACGTTCCTTCGATGCTCCAATCATGCGGGACGCTCAAAGGGCGCCATGTGGCGTCAGCGAATGCTGTCTTGTCGGCCCCTGTCGCGTCGCCCAGGTAGAAGAGCCAGCCGGTATCGAACGGCATGATGGTGCGAATTGCGGTGGCGGGCTGTGCCGAACTCGTGTCCTGGAGAAAAATGGCGACGCTGTCGCTGGTTTTTTCATTCCACAACAATGTTTGGGTGTAGTACCCGGGTTTGCTTGCCACCAATGAATCCACGCCGGGCGTCGACGCTTTGTTCTTTGATAAGTACCCATTGTAAATATCGCCCATTTTAACGGGCGTGCCGCGCTGATGTCCGTTTTCGCTTGTCATGAACCTGAATGCCTGTGTTCCATCCGTTGATTTTATTCTGCACAGGTACATTCCTTGCGCAAAAGCGCCGAGCGGCGCCGCCCAGATCCCCCGTTCCAGAACGGAATTATTGAGCGTAGCGACAACCTTACCCGAGAGGTTGAAAATATCAACCCTGATATACCCGTTGTTTTTATTGACAAAAATGATCCCCTTGCCGGGAACATAATGGGGCTGGACCATCGATGCGTTTAAAGGGCCCGCGGGGATGACCGGCACGGTAAAGGAAGTGAATAAAAAATTACCGCCGGCGTCGGTCGTATCAATCAATCCTTTTTCAACCAATCGCACAATGGCGCTTGCTAGAGGTTTTTGAGTGGCATTATCTTTTACAACGCCCTTAAGCGTGCCGGTCGCGGCGGAAACGGCGGTCAGATACAGAGATACAACCAAAACCATGTAGTATTGCTTACGCATAGAAAAACTCCTTAAAACGGATATGTATAAATTTTAAGCGCAAGCCGGCATACTGCCGGCAGGCCTGACTACTAACCCACAAGGCGGATAAGGTTCTGTACGGGTAATTATCTAAGCTAAACGCGTATATAATTCGCCTACAGAACCTAATAATTACAAATATAGAAGAACATTCCGAAATAGCACGGTTTATTTGGGGGAAAACAAATTTTTAGTTGATCTGATGGTCAACATACATTTTTAAAATATATTATACAACTCTATAATTATCATAATGTTAAAATATATTTAGCCAATGAACACAATTAAAATTAGGATTAATTTTATTTTTTTTGGTCAACAGTTTGGCAATTTTTTTATCAACGCGCCTCCCGCTAACCCTGGGAATTCGAATTTTAAAAATTTCTTATGAACACATTATTTATGAGCGCTCAACCAGGCACAGAGCGCTTCTGCAAGTAAAAGATCGCTTTGGGTAGTGATCTTGAAATTGAGCGGGTCGCCCCAGGCAATTGCAACGGGAATGCCCATGGCTTCCATAAGAACGGCTTCGTCGGTTGGAGGCGGGACCATGCGCTCGGCCGATAAAAAAGCTTTTTTAAGCATTGCTGTTCTAAAAAGTTGGGGCGTGCCCACGCGCACGAGCGTGCTGCGGTCAACGGTTTCCATGGCGCGATCGTCCTTGAAATGCCGAACCGTATCAACTTCCGGCGTTACGGTAATGACGGCGTCGAACCCCGCCATTTTTTCCAGAACCGAATCGATTACCGCATGGCTTACAAAGGGGCGGGCGGCATCATGGACCAAAACCCATTCCGACGTACACGCGTTCACGCCGTTTTGCACCGATTGCCAGCGCTCTTTGCCGCCGGCAACGACCTGGGCTTTCTTTGCAAGATTGCTATTTGAAACAATGTCAATTGCGGCATCTATTTTTTCCTCAGGCACGACCAAAACAATCGATTTGATTGACACATGGGTATCGAATTGCGTACACGAATGCATGAAAAGCGGTTTGCCGGCCAGTAAAACAAAGGCTTTGGGAATTTCCGATCCTAGGCGTTTTCCCGATCCACCTGCCACGATAATGGCGTCAATTGGTTGAATAAGCATTTTTATTTTCCGCTTTACAGAGACACGGCACGCCTTGTCTCTACCCTCTCCAGGCGGAGAGGGTGGTCCCGGAAGGGACCGGGTGAGGTCATACCAAATCAACCGCCTTCACGTTCATTTCCAATTGTTCAGGGCTTTTGCTTCCCGGAATCGCCGCGCTGACCATCGGGTTTTTAAGGCACCACGCAATGGCCCACTGTGCCATGGGAATCCCCGCGGGGACTTCGTGCGCCGCAATGCGCTCGACCTCCTCCAGTTTTTTCCTCACGTTTTCAGGGTCATGCGTCGACCTGACGTCGCCCGGCGCGAAGGTCATGCCGGGTTTGTATTTTCCCGAAAGATACCCGCTGGCAATCGGCACGCGGGCGAGCACGCCAAGGTTCTGCAGTTTACAAGAAGGAAACACCGCTTCCTCGGGGTCCCGGTCAAGGCGGTTATACACAACCTGGAGCACGCGCGCATGCACGGTCGTAGCAGCATCGGTCTGGAAAATATTGCGGTTACTGCTGATGGAAATGCCTAAATGTCTGATTGTACCCTTTTCCATTTCCTTGTGCAGCATTTCCCATAATCCGGGGCACATGAATTCTTCGTCGGTCGGCGAATGGATCTGGTAAATGTCAACATAATCCGTTTGCAGGGCCTTAAGCGATCCCTCCAGCTGAACACGTACTTCCTCCGGTTTGAAAAGACGGGACCGTTCCATAAAGCTATGAAATTCGTGGCCGAATTTCGTGGCAACGATCCATTTTTCTCTTTTACCTTTGATCGCTTTTCCAACAAGCTCTTCCGCGCGGTGCGCGCCGTAGCACTCGGCGGTATCGATCAGGTTGACGCCAAGCTCATGAGCCTTATCGACAATCGCCCGCACCTGGTCGTCGGCATAATCAATTCCCCATTCGCCGCCGTATTGCCAGGTGCCCAGCCCGATTATTGAGACCGAAAGGTTTGTGCTGCCGAGGGTCCTGTATTTCATGGGCGCTTTTTCCGGTCCACGAGCCCGGCCACTTTCATGGGCAGGCCGAAAAGTTTGATAAACCCGGTCGCGTCCTTCTGGTCGTAAAAATCCGTGTCGGTAAATGATGCCAGGTCCTGAATATACAATGATGCGTCGGCCTTTGAGCCCGCGGGCCGTGCGTTCCCTTTGTAAAGCTTAAGCCGTGAGGTCCCGGTGACGCTTCGCTGTGTGACGTTGACAAAGGCGTCGAGCGCGGCGCGTAGCGCGCTGAACCACTGGCCGTTATACACGAGCTCCGCGTAGCGGATGGCCAGCATTTCCTTGCAGTGAAGGGTTTCGCGGTCCAGAACCAGACGTTCGAGTTCGCGGTGCGCCGCGTACAGGAGCGTTCCTCCCGGTGTCTCGTAAACGCCGCGCGATTTGATGCCCACCAGCCGGTTTTCAACCATGTCGACCTGGCCTATTGCGTGCCGCGCGCCGATACGGTTGAGTTCGCTTAAAAGTTCTACCGGACTGAGTTTCTTTCCGTTCACCGCAATGGGAATCCCCTGCAAAAATTCAATCTCCACGTATTCGGGTTTGTCGGGAGCGTTTTGCATGGTTTTCGAAAGCGTATACACGTCGTCCGGCGGTTCTTTTGACACGTCTTCGAGCACCCCGCCCTCATGGCTGATGTGCCAGATGTTGCGGTCTTCGGAGTAGATGCGCTTTTTTGATTGACTGACAGGAATGTTCCGGGTTGTCGCGTAGTCCAGGCAATCCTCGCGCGACTTCATGGTCCACTTCGGATCTTTCCATGGTGAAATTATTTTAAGCGACGGGTCCAAGGCCATGATCGTCAGTTCGAAGCGTACCTGGTCGTTGCCTTTTCCGGTCGCGCCGTGGGCGATTGCGGTTGCGCCTTCTTTATGCGCAATTTCAACTGCCCGCTTGGCAATAAGCGGACGCGCAAAACTCGTGCCCAGCAAATACGTTCCTTCATAAACCGCTCCGGCCTTGAGCGTGGGATAAATATACTCGGTGATGAATTCTTCCTTCAAATCCTCTATGTAAAGCTTTGAGGCCCCGGTCTTAATGGCTTTGTCATTGAGCCCTGACAGTTCCTCTTCCTGGCCCAGGTCCGCACACACGGCGATGACTTCGCACTGGTAGTTTTCCTTGAGCCAAGGGACCATGATGGATGTGTCGAGGCCACCGGAATATAATAAGACGACCTTTTTCATAGACATGTGTCCTTTTTTTAATTGGTTTGCAGGGGCACGGCGCGCCGTGCCCCTACTACAAAATTACAAACATTTTTCAAATATTGCCAGCGCCGCGTCGCACTGCGTTTTTGTCACGATGAGCGGCGGCATGAACCGTACGGTATTGGACCCCGCGGCAATGACGAGAAGCCCGTTGCTTTTGCATTGTGCCACAACGTCTTTCGGTTCGACCTTCATTTCGATACCGATGAGCAGCCCACATCCGCGCACCTCTTTTATCGAAGAATATTTTTTTGCAAAGGCTTCGAGTTTTTCCCGGAGATACGCGCCCGTTTTAACCACATTATTTAAGAAAGGCTTCGTGGAAATTATTTTCAGGACTTCACAGCCGAGAGCGCAGGCTATAGGGTTTCCGCCGAACGTCGTGCCGTGGTTTCCCGGGGAAATCGCCATGGCCACTTTTTCGCAGGCGATCACCGCGCCCAGCGGCAATCCGCCGCCCAGCGGCTTGGCGCTTGCCATGAGGTCAGGAACAACGCCGTGCTGCTCATAATTCCACAATGTTCCGGTCCTTCCCATGCCACACTGGATTTCGTCGAAGACGAGGACGATATTGTGCGCGGTGGCGTAGTCGCGCAAAAACCGTAAAAATTCGGTCGACGCGCTCAGAACGCCGCCTTCGCCCTGGATGGGCTCCACGAGGATCGCCGCGTAATCATATTTGTCAAGAGACTTGAGGGTCGCCTCGACGTCGTTGAGCGGCGCGTAGTGGAACCCTTCCAAAAGCGGCCCGAAGCCCTCGTGGAACTTGTCTTGCGCCGTGGCCGACAGGGCGCCGTAGGTCCTTCCGTGGAAGCCGTTGAAGAACGACAAAACGTGGAACTTTTTGTTTGACATTTGAGAGGCGTATTTCCGAGAGAACTTGATCGTCGCCTCCATGGCCTCCGTGCCGCTGTTGCATAAAAATATCCGCTTGCCGAAGCTTTTCTTGATGAGGAGCCCGGCCAACTCGATTTGCGGCGGCGTTATGTACAGGTTCGAGGTGTGGATCAGTTTTTTTCCCTGATGGGTAAGCGCCTTGACAAGCGCCGGGTGCGCATGGCCGAGCGCGTTGACCGCTATCCCGGAGCCGAAATCCAGGTATTTCCTCCCCTCCGCGTCATACACGTAAACGCCTTTGCCTTTTACCAGCGGTGGGCCGCTCCGGTAAAAGGTGGGTACGAACAGTTCGTTGTAATCGTCATTCATTCTTTTTTCCTCCGATATTATTTTAAAATCACTGTCCCGGTCATGGTCGAACCTCCCAGTTCGTTCGAAAGCGTGCCGGGGCCGTTCCATCCGCAGATGTGGACCTGCTTGACTCCAGCGAATACGGCCTCGGCGGCGCCGCGGACCTTCGGCGCCATACCGCCGGTGATTTGTCCGGACGCTATGAGCGCTTCGATCTCCGAGATTTTTATTATGTTTTTTACCGTATTGTCTATTTTTACTCCCGGAACGTCCGACACGAACAATAAGTGCTCCGCGCGGCATTTCTTCGCGATTTCCGAAGCCGCTAGGTCCGCATTAACATTGTAAATATTACCGTGCGCGTCTCGCGAGATGGGCGACACGACGGCAACGATGCCGTTTTTTCTACACAGGTCGATGATGGTCATGTCGATCGCGTCAATCTGCCCCACGAACCCGATGTCGCGCCCCTTAACGAGCATTCGTGAAGCAATCAAAAAACCGCAATCGACCCCGCTGATGCCGATGCTTTTAACGCCGGAGGTTTGCAGAGCATTGACAATGCGCTTGTTCACGTCGCCCGAAAGCACCATCTGGACGACGCCCACCGTGTGCGCGTCGGTCACGCGCATGCCTTCGACAAAAGAATATTCCTTGTTCTGCAAGTCGAGCTGACGGGCGATGTCCTTGCCGCCCCCGTGCACGATGATGGGGAAAAAACTTTCCGCGATGCCCTTGATGCTTTCGGCCATTTGTGGCAGAAAATCCGGTGCATCCAGGGTTGATCCGCCGATTTTTATAAGAACGGTTTCCACTGTTACAATAATCCTTCTTTTTCGTCAAACCCGAACATGATGTTCATGTTTTGCAGCGCCAGGCCGCTTGCTCCCTTGAGCAGATTGTCGATGGCGCAGATCCCGATCACCGGCTGGCCGTTTTTACCTCCCGTAAAGGTCATGTCGCAGAAGTTAGTATAAGCAACTCCCCGTACTGACGGTAGATCCTCAGGCATGCGCACCCGTATGAACGGTTCATGAGCATACTTCTGCCGCACGCAATCCAAGCATTCCGCCGCAGTGACGCCTCCTAGAATGTAGATGGTCGAAAGAATGCCGCGGTTCATGGGAACGAGGTGCGGTGAAAAGGTTATTTCCACGTTCCTGCCGCAGGCCGCCGAGAGCTCCTGATCGATTTCGGCAAGGTGCCGGTGCGACCTGCCGATCGAGTAGGCTGAAAAATTATCATGCGCCTCCACGAAGAGGGAGCTTAACTTGAGCGACCGCCCTGCCCCGCTTACTCCGGATTTGGAATCCGCGATCACCGTAGAAATCCGGTCCCCGAATTTCTTAAAAAGCGGGATAAGCGGCAGCATGATGCTGGAGGAATAACAGCCGGGATTGGCCAGCACCTTCGCATGGGCGATGGCGCTCCGGAAATGTTCGGGAAGGCCGAACACCGCCTTGTCAAGCACTGATGGGCAGGGGTGCTCCGTTTTATACCATTGGGCGTACACCTTCGGGTTTTTTATCCGGAAGTCGGCGCTTAAATCGATGACCCGTATCCCTTTTTCAATAAAAGGCATGCACAGAGCGGCGGATGTGGCATGTGGAAGACACGAAAAAACACAATCGACCTTCTGTTGAATCGCTTCTTCCGGAGAAATAAGCGCTGCATCGCAGATGCTGGTGAGTTCCGGAAATACCTCGCTGAATTTTTTTCCCGCATAGGTCTGTGACGAAACAAAGGCAATGTCCGCATGGGAGTGTTTTTGCAGGAGTTTGGCCAATTCAACGCCGGTATACCCCGTGGCTCCCAATATTCCGATGGTTATTGAAGACATTCTAAGTGTTCCTTTTATAGTTGTTTTTAGACACCTTCGGGCTTTTCCAAGTCATATAAAATATGAAATGGAGCGGTCTTAATAAAGAGATTGCCGATTTCATGATAAAAAAGTATGCATTTGAAAATTCATAGCTTATATTATTTTAAAAGCGTGAACGTTAACGCTTCGATACTGCCGAAAAGCATGTTTATTATACGAAATCTAACAAATAAACCATGATTACAATTAAAGACATCGCCCAGAAGACGCATGTGTCGATTGGCACCGTTGACAGGGTCTTGCATGGCCGCGGCCGGGTCGCGAAAAAAACCGAGGAAAAAATATTGGCCCTTGTTAAAAAAACCGGGTATAAAACAAATATCCACGGAAGAAACCTTGTCCTGAAAAAGACATTCCATTTCGGCGTTATTATGCCGCAGATTAAGCAAGACAGCAGTTATTGGGAAATCCTGTACAATGGAATAGAACATGCTCTAGCCGATCTTTCGGCTTTCAACATCAAAGCGCAATATTTTTTCTTTGACAAGTATTCGGAGCCGTCATTCAAGCTGGCGGCGTCGAAGGCCTTGAAAAGTAAGGTCAGCGGGCTGCTTATCGCGCCCGTTCTATCGGACGCATGCGCTTTATTCGTACATTCGGTCCCGCCGGAAATCCCCTACGTCTATGTAGATTCCACGGTCCCCGGAACAACTCCTCTTGCGTATATCGGGCAAGATTCATTTCAAAGCGGAGTCTGCGCCGCAAAACTCATGAACTTGCTCATCGGCGCCCAGGCAAGCGTTGCGATCATCAGGATACTCCCGGCGGATTTTCACATCAATGAAAGAGCAAAAGGATTTTCATCGTTTTTTGGGAAAATCCCCGGCGTGAGCGTCCACACCTTCGATGCGGGCGGCGGCACGACCCAGCCCCAGTTCGTCGATTGCATCGCGTCCATTAAAGCAAGTATCCCTGATTGCAAAGGGTTTTTCGTGACCAACGCCCTGACGCACCGCGTGGTCAATGCGATGCAAACGATTTCCGGCGAAAAAATGCGCTTTATAGGCTACGATCTTGTCGATGAAAACCGGCGGCTTCTTTCGGAGGGCCATATCGATTTCATCATCAGCCAGAAAACGAGGGAACAGGGCTACCAGGGGATTTATACGCTTTTCCGGCACCTCGTACTCAAGGAACAATGCGCCAGGGAAATCCTTATGCCCATAGAAATCGTCACAGCAGAAAATTTGCTTTACTATCAGTAAAAAAACGAGGAGCAAAGCCATGGCAAATTCTCATTACGTGATCGGGGTCGATTATGGCACCGATTCCGTGCGTTCGGTGATCGTCGATTGCGCGCAGGGTCGTGAGGTGTCCAGCGCGGTCCACTACTACTCACGCTGGAAATCAGGGCTTTTTTGTGATCCGGCAAAAAACCAATTCAGGCAGCATCCGCTCGATTACATTGAAGGACTGGAAAAGACCGTAAAAATGGCGCTTGCCCGGGCCCCCAAAGACGCGGCGAAGAAGGTGCGGGGGATATCAATCGACACCACGGGATCAACGCCGATTGTCGTTGACAAAGAAGGTGTTCCGCTGGCCCTTACGAAGGAATTCTCTAAAAGCCCCAATGCCATGTTCATGCTCTGGAAAGACCATACCGCGGTTGCGGAGGCCGAAGAAATAAATGCCGTCTCCAAAAACTGGGGCGGGGAAGATTATACGAAATACGTAGGCGGCATTTATTCCTCAGAATGGTTCTGGGCGAAAATCCTTCACGTGCTCAGGAAAGACCCCAAGGTTCGGGCCAAGGCGTTTTCGTGGGTTGAACACTGCGATTGGGCCCCCGCGCTTTTAACCGGTAACACCAATCCGCTCCTCATTAAAAGGGGCCGCTGCTCCGCGGGCCATAAGGCGATGTGGCACCCTTCTTTCGGCGGACTGCCGTCGGAAAATTATTTAGTTACAATCGACAAGCGCCTTGCCGGACTGCGCGGACGTCTTTTTCGGGAGACGTTTACAAGCGATGAAACCTGCGGCGCGCTTTCCCCGGAGTGGGCACGGAGGCTCGGACTCGACGAAAAGGTCGTCGTCGGGGTGGGCGCCTTCGACGCGCACATGGGGGCCGTGGGCGGTGAAATCGAGCCGTATATTTTAAGCAAAGTGATGGGAACTTCCACCTGCGACATGCTCGTCGCCCCTACCAAAGAAATAGGCGACAAATTGATCAGGGGCATCTGCGGGCAGGTTGACGGGTCGATCATTCCGGGAATGCTGGGCATGGAGGCCGGGCAATCGGCCTTCGGTGATGTGTACGCCTGGTTTGCGAAAATGCTCCGGACACCCGTCGAGAAGGCGCTCGACGCGGACCACACGATCAGTTCGGCGGCAAAACAAAGGGTGTTTAAAGCAGTTTCGGACAACCTGCTTCCAACGCTTACAAAAGAAGCTCAGAGGGTCGGCATTGGGGAATCGGGCATTGTGGCCCTGGATTGGCTCAATGGCAGGCGCACGCCAGACGCGAATCAGGCATTGACGGGGGCGATTACCGGGCTTACCCTGGGAAGCGACGCACCGAAGATCTTCCGCGCGCTCGTTGAAGCCACGGCGTTCGGCGCGAAGAAGATCGTCGACCGGTTTATCAGCGAAGGCGTCCCCATAAAAGGCGTGATCGCCCTGGGCGGCGTTGCGAAAAAATCGCCTTTTGTCATGCAGACGGTGGCCGACGTGCTCGACATGAAAATCAAGGTGGCCCGTTCCGAACAGACCTGCGCTTTGGGCGCGGCCATGTTCGCGGCGGTGGCGGCGGGAATATATCCTACGATCAAGCACGCGCAGAAGGCCATGGGGCAGGGATTTGAAAAAGAATACCGGCCCATTGCGCAGAACGCAAAAAAATACCAGGCCCAATACGAAATGTATTCAAAGATCGCGGACTTCGTGGAGAAGCAATAGAACCATGAGCGCCTATAAGGAATTAAAACAGCGGTCCTGGGAATGTAACATGGAACTTCCCAGGCGAAATCTCGTTTTGTACACGTTTGGAAACGTAAGCGCCATTGACCGGCAAAAAGGCGTTATTGCAATAAAGCCGAGCGGGGTGCCTTACGAAGAACTGAGGCCCGACCAGATGGTCGTTGTCGACCTCGACAATAAGGTAGTCGAAGGCGCATTGCGCTTTTCATCCGACACCAAGACCCACACGCTCCTGTACAGGCATTTTCCCGAAATAACCGGGGTCGTGCACACCCATGCGCCCTATAGCGTGGCATGGGCGCAGGCGAAAAAATCAATTCCCATTTTCGGCACGACACATGCCGATTATGTCGCCGGAGAGGTCCCGTGCACCGAGGTAATGAGCGACGAAAAAATCAAGAGCGATTACGAGGAGGAAACGGGAAATTTGATCGTTGAAAGGTTCAAAGGCCTTTCCTATAAAGAAGTGGAAATGGCGCTCGTTGCGTGCCACGGGCCGTTTACATGGGGAAAAACGCCGGAAAAAGCGGTGCACAACATGGTCGTTTTGGAGGAGCTGGCAAAAATAGCCCTGTTCACAATAACAATAGACCCTGATACGTCACCGCTGAAGCAATCGCTTATTGACAAGCATTATCAACGCAAACACGGAAAAAACGCCTATTACGGACAAAAATAATTTTTTTAACCTGTTTCGGCCAAGGAGCCAAAACTATGAACACAGGTTCAGTTTTCAATTCGCTTGACTGGCTGGTAATCGTGCTCTTTCTCATGGGCATGGTTGTCGTCGTGTGGGCGGCCATGCGCAAGAAGGTCCAATCCGGTGAGGACTATTTTCTCTCCGGACGCAACGCCGGCTGGCTCCAGATCGGCACATCCATCTACTCATCGAACATCGGCTCCGAACACCTGGTGGGCCTCGCCGGCGCCGGATTTGCCACGGGCCTTGCAATGGCGCACTGGGAAATCCAGGCATGGATCATCCTGATACTCGGCTGGGTGTTCGTGCCCATTTACGATCGTATCAAGGTCTTTACAATGCCGGAATATCTCGAAAAACGGTTTTCCCCCGGTTCCCGTTCGATCCTGAGCATACTTACCATCGCGAGCCTGGTGCTCACCAAAATCGCCGCCACCCTGTACGCCGCCGACGTGGTATTTAAGGTGTTGCTTGGCCGTAACACCTTGATGATTTTCGGCAATCAGGTCGACATGTTCTGGGTCATTGCCCTCGGCCTGGCCATTGCCACGGGCATTTATACCGCGCTTGGCGGCCTCAGGGTAATCATGTATACCGCCGTGCTTCAAACGCCGGTTTTGCTTTTTGGTTCTTTGTGCATATTGTACATCGGACTCCACAAGCTCGGCGGCGGCCATTTATTTGCGGGCTGGCACGTCATGACAGCTTCGGTCGGCGACAACATGCACCTGGTCCGCTCCATTCATGATAAAAATTTTCCCTGGTTGGCGGTGCTACCGGGTTCGGCCATAATCGGGTTCTGGTATTGGTGTACCGACCAATATATCGTACAGCGCGTGCTCGCCGGTAAAAACCAGAAGGAAAGCCGTCGCGGCAGCATACTCGCGGGTTATCTGAAACTTACGCCGGTTTTTATTTTTATGGTCCCGGGCATGGTTGCCTTTGCCCTTACTAAAACGTCAACGTTCCATACGAGCGGTGACGCGGCTTACACCTCGCTTGTCGCGCAAATTCTACCCCACGGCATACGGGGCATCGTGGCATGCGGAATGCTCACTGCGCTCATGGCTTCGTTGGCTTCCAAGTTTAATGCATCGGCGACCCTCTTTACCATGGACTTTTATCAAAAGTGGCACCCCACTGCTTCGGGCCGCACTCAGGTGCTTGTCGGCCGGATTGCCACGGGCGTCATCGTGCTCGTGGGAATTTTATGGATACCGGTCATGAAGACGCTTGGCAAAAACCTCTATGAGTATTTACAAAGCGTCCAGGGTTATATGTCGCCCGCCATTGCTGTGCTCTTTTTGGCCGGTATTTTCTGGAAACGCACAACTGCACCCGCGGCGTTCTGGTCTTTTCTGGTCGGCGCGTTCGGCGGATTTTTCCGCCTTGGATTGGACTTGATCATCGGCCGGCCCCTTAAGGACGGTCATGCAACCGAGGAAATGCTCCAGGCGCAGTACGGCTTTCTTTTTAACCTTCAGCAGATCCATTGGCTGTACTATGCGGAAGGGTTGCTCATCGTTACGGTCCTGTTGATCGTGGTCTTAAGCCTTTTAACCAAAGCCCCGGCCAAAGAAACAGTCGTGTATACCGCGTATGGCGCAACGCCGGAAGAAAAAGCCGCCACCCGCGCCAGTTGGGACGTTTGGGACGTCGTGCACACGGTCATTATTCTCGGCATTGTCGGAGCTTTTTACTTTATGTTCTGGTAATGGTTTATTTGCAAAAAGGAGTATTTTATGTTACTCGATCTTAAAAAATCAGAAGTCTGGTTTGTCACCGGGAGCCAGCATCTGTATGGTCCCGAAACGCTGAAAAAAGTGGCCGAACATTCAAAGGAAATCGCGGCATTTTTCAATAAGTCTTCCAAAATTCCCGTAAGTGTAGTATTTAAGCCCGTTATGACCGGGCCTGATGAAATAGCAAATATCTGCATCGAAGCGAATACGGTCCGGAATTGCATCGGGGTCATTACATGGTGCCATACGTTTTCCCCTTCAAAAATGTGGATCAACGGGTTGAAAGTGTTACAAAAACCAATCCTGCATTTGCACACCCAGTACAACCGCGACCTACCGTGGGGCCAGATCGACATGGATTTCATGAATCTCAATCAGTCCGCCCATGGCGACCGCGAGCATGGCTTTATCATGGCCCGCATGCGCATTGAGCGTAAGGTCGTGGTCGGCCACTGGCAGGAAAACGAGGTCCAGGAACGCATCGGCGTATGGGCCCGCGCGGCCGCCGCATGGTCTGATTTCCAGGGCGCTAAAATCGCACGTTTGGGGGATAACATGCGCGAGGTCGCGGTCACTGAAGGCGATAAGGTAGAGGCGCAGATCAAATTCGGGCTCTCGGTAAATACCTATGGGGTCGGTGACATCGTTAAGGTGATTAACGATGTTTCGGACGCCGCGATAGATACGCTGGTAAAAGAGTATTCCGACACGTACCAGATCGCTGCCGCGGGCAAGCAAGGCGGCGCGCTCCACAAGAACGTCCGGTATCAGGCGCGCATCGAGCTCGGCATCAAAGGGTTCCTCGAACAGGGCGGGTTTGCGGGGTTCACCACCACTTTCGAAGACCTTCACGGACTGGAGCAGCTCCCCGGATTAGCCTCGCAGCGGCTCATGGCCGCCGGATACGGCTTCGGCGCCGAGGGCGACTGGAAGCATGCCGCGCTCGTGCGCGCGCTCAAGGTCATGGGCGCGGGCTTAAAAGGCGGCTGTTCCTTTATGGAAGATTATACCTACCACTTTAATCCCAAAGGCATGAAAGTACTCGGTGCGCACATGCTCGAAATCTGCCCGACAATTGCCACTGGTAAAGCAAAGCTCGAGGTCCATCCGCTGGGCATCGGCGGGAAGGCCGATCCCGCGCGCCTCGTGTTCAGCGTTCCGGCGGGTCCGGCGGTCAACGCAAGCCTCATCGACATGGGCAACCGCTTCCGCATGATCGTTAGCGTAGTCGATTGCGTCAAGCCCGACGCTGATTTACCGAAACTACCTGTGGCACGCGCGCTCTGGGTCCCGCAGCCGAATCTCAAGGACGGAGCGGCAGCATGGATTCTTGCGGGCGGGGCTCACCATACGGCGTTCAGCCAGGCCGTGACTTCCGAATATATCGAGGATTTTTCGGCAATGGCCGGTATTGAATTCCTGTGTATTGATAAAGACACGACTATCCGCAATTTCAAAAATGAACTTCGCTGGAACGCCGCGTACTATTTCCTCAACGGAACCGTGTAATGCAAAAAAAACAGGCCGCGCATCCAATGCGCGGCCCGTATATCAGACGGTTTCCTTATGCTATCGTCGCGTAAAACGTCGCGCCGATTGTTTCGAAATCAGTATCGTCCCCGGTGCTGGAAGCGATAATATTGATCTCCGGCCTTCGCGGCCGCAGCCCTGCAAATTCTACTTCAGCAAACCCTCCCGGAGGAAGCGTTCCAACCTTTGAAGCTATAGTGTAAATCCCAAGGGGGAAGCTATGCCTGATTTGGATGTTGTAGTTTTTGCCGGGAGCGCCTTTCAAACCGAAGATGATATTGACTATTGCATATCCCGGCGCGCTTATTTCCCAAACATAAGGATTGTGCTGCCCCCCAATGGCATTTTGCGAATTTGAATCGAACAGATACGATGGAGTGGCCTTGACCACCGAAGGCAATTGAAGCGGGGCGCGAAGTATCTTAGCCGCCGAAGTTTTTGCCGCAACCTTCTTGACCGACTTTTTTAACGTTTTTTTTACTGGCATATCGACCTCCTTATTGGATTAATAGTTTGTAGGAATAAAAGGATATCGCTTCGTCGCCTTCGCAAACAACGCTTCCATGGTCTGGCCAAAACCTTCCGGCTTTCGCTGCGATTGCAGCCTCTTGAGTGCGTCCACCTTAAAACGGGAAAGCCCATCCAGCCCGTTTACTTTCTCGATATACTCAAGGACCGACCGGTGTCCGGCTGACCATTGCGCACGCCACGACTGCTCTTCATCGGCCGCAGGCAACATCAAGCGCCCGCGCGCCGGAATTGATTTCCGCGAACGAAACCATTTTGCTCCCGAAATGAGCAAAAAACCTCGGGCCGATACTGTCATAGGTTTTTGACGCCCGATCAAATAATTGCCCGATTTCATATTTTTTATTGAACATGATATCCTCTATTTAATCTTGATAAACCGTTGTGTTACTTCGTCGAATAATTGCACTTCGCTGCTGTCCTTAAAGCACGGAACATTAAAGCGGTTGGCATAGCCATCTCGAAAATCATGCTGGACCATCGTATCGGGGGTCACGACACAGTAGGTTGTGCTGTCCCAGAGCCAAGTCTCCCGCGAAGAGCGGTAGAAACAATGGTATCCGAAAAAGAATGAATAATTCCAAGAATTTTGGAAATGGTTCGTGATTTTTCCATTACGGTCGATTCTAAAAACGTTCGTTCCCGGAATGAGAAATGCGCCGGTATCCGCGGAAAGTTTGCGGGAATTTGAGAAGATTGATTTAAAACAATTGGCGGTTATCTGAAGTTCATTGCCGATATAACATAAGCAGGTAATATAGGCGCTGTCCGCGTCGCTAAAGAGGCGGATCGAACGCTCCAATGTGTCCTGATTATAAAGATCAAGCCATGTTTCCCAACAATAATAACCGGAAGACACCGCAAACCGGTCGTCTGCCGCCGCGAATTTCGCGCCCCATAAATCCCCCCTCGTGACATAAGAGTCCGTGCAGAGGACGGTAAAGCCTTTGGTATACCGATAGACCTGATAATGATAGTCAGTGCTTTGCAAGAAATACCAGCACTGTCCCTTCCAGTCAACCGTAAAATGTGATATATTCAGGGATTCGGGTGGGAAAAATTCAACCTGAAGAGTTGCGGAAAAATCCTCATCAAATGAATAAATACCATTACCGGTAATTATGGATTTTCTATTAAAATCATCGTTAAAGAGTCCATATATTGAGCTGAAATATTGACCAACATACGAAACAACATTACCGGCGGTATCGGGGGATTCCGGTGCGATCCGGAAGAGATTGTGGCCACTGGCGGCTGTATAGCCCCCGGCTGAATCGGCAAGCATCATAATGAGTCCATGTTCCTTATATGGCCCCGTAACAAGCGGTAAAATGTTTGTATTTACATCCACCGGGTCGGTACTGCAAGACGGCAGAAATATAATCCCGAACAAAAGACAAAAATCCGGCCATTTAAAAATCATAGAAAAGCTCCAGGTTGAAATGGTCGGAAACCGTTTCTATGGACTTATACCATGAATCGTAGGAATACCCATGAGTCAACGTACATTCAAGCGCAATATGTTGTTCGATGAAGTACCGGGCGCTCAGCAGGAGGGTGTCGGGCTGCCTAAGACGCTCGCCAAACTTCGCCGTCAGGCCGGTAAAGCCGGCATCAAGGTAAAGCCGGTCATTTACCAGATAATATAATGAGAATCCCGACGTCACCTGTAGTTGATGTTTATCGAACCACGAGAGATTGCCATAGTTATTAAACAGCCCGCTCGTTTCGATGTTGAGCAAAAAGAAAAAATGGGGCGATAGCGCTTTTCCCCATTCGAGGTTTAATGCCGGAAATCCGATTTCGCCTTCATAATAAGAATTCTGCGTTGGACTTGTTTGGATTTCGAAAATTGAGTAATATTGTTTTCCGTAGTCATATCCTACTTGATAAGCCATTTCCGCAAAAAGCGAAACCTTGAGCCCATTAAATAAGAAGGGAAAAGTATTATCGTGCTTTTCAACCACATTCATTAATGCATAGGCCGTTTGGGGTGATTTGAAAATTGCCGAATCTTTGGAAAGGATGGTATCGAGAGCGGCAAATATGTATTTACGCGGACGGTCTTTGGTTTCGATGACCGAAAATTCAGATGCAAGCCACTGGGCAATTCTCACCATGGTTGAATCGGAAAGTGCCCCCTTCAATGCGCCGGCATCCTTGAGCGCGCGTTCAATTTCGAATGCCCTGTAGACAGGCGTTACGAATGTTGGTTTACCCCAACCTATGGAGGGTTTTATCCAAATGTGTTCCTCAAGGTCAATATATTTATTTTTTGTCAATGTAGCATAAGAGTAAGATAATTTTTCGTCGTCAAAGTTTCGTCCATAGAACCCCGAAAAGTCGGCCTTCGACTCCGCCTCAAGGCCAAAAAACCAGAATTTATTATTCCTGATCGAAAAATAATTCTCCAATGTCCTGGAAAGATCGACGCTTAAATCTTCGCTCACTTTCAAAGTTTGCTTTACATCTTTCCTGTCGATTATGGCGTTCGAACGAACGCTGGATGAGCATGAATAATTTCCCGCCAATCCAATACGCACGCTATCTCGCATTGTTTGCCGGGCGTCACCCTTGAGCCAAATGCCCTTTGCCCCAAGATCGTGCGTTGCCGTGCGTTTGAATACTTTCGTTTCGTCATTTTCCTGGAGCATTCCTTGCTCACTGGGTACGGAGTCGGTTGTTTTGGAATCATAGGTGCCGGTAGCAAACAACTTACGGTCGGAGGCGCGATAGGTCGGATCGCTGTAAAGCTTCAAAATGCGATAAAATCGCGCTGAATCCGCATGGCAAAATAAGGCAAACAAAAAAAGGAGGGAAAATGCGGCGATTAATGATTTTGTTGGCTCACACATGGCGCTGTCCGGACGAATGAAAGGGTAAAAGGGCTTTTCCTATGCTATCGTCGCGTAAAACGTCGCGCCGATTGTTTCGAAATTAGTGTCGTCCCCGGCGCTGAAAGCGACAATATTGATTTCCGGCCTTCGCGGCCGTAGCCCAGCGAACTCGACCTCGGCAAACCCTCCCGGAGGCAGTGTTCCGGTCTTCCCCGCTATAGTGTAAATTCCAAGGGGGAAACTGTGCCTGATTTGGATATTGTAGTTTTTTCCAGGTTGGCCTTTCAAACCGAATATGATATTGACAATCGCATATCCCGGCGCGCTTATTTCCCAAACATAAGGATTGTGCTGCCCCCCAATGGCATTTTGCGAATTTGAATCGAACAGATATGATGGAGTGGCTCTGACCACCGAAGGCAATTGAAGCGGGGCGCGAAGTATTTTAGCCGCCGAAGTTTTTGCCGCAACCTTCTTGGCCAACTTTTTTACCGTTTTTTTTACCGGCATGATATCCTCCGAAATATGTGTAATGTTTGAAAGAAATTTACGTTTATCGTATAATCTATATAGTTTCCATCAGCAAATACCGTCTGATAATTGAAAATCAAAAAGGCTCAAGAAAAATATAGGTGTTTAAGTATACCATTGTCAAATCTGAAAACCATAGTATTATCGGATTGGTAAAAATGCATGGGAATACCTATATTTGCTTGAAGCGTCTTGTTCACATTGGGGAAAGAACATGGTTATTCGGATTCTTGTTTTAATACTATGCCTTGCGTATTCATCTTTTCTCGCTTGGGATGGGAATCGGCAAGGCTTCCTTCTCGGTTTCGGGCTAGGGCCCGCACTTGAACTGGTTGAGACCAAAACGGCCTTTGAAGGGGAAAACGCAAGTACTGGCCATACACGAAGCAATTTCGCCCTTTTAACCGATGCAAGGATTGGCTACGGGATTAATTCCAAGTCTTTGCTTTTTATCAGCGATTTTGCTAATTGGAAAAAACCAGGCGAAACAATAATTACACTCAATTCCTTGTTGCTCGAATTCAATTATTTTATCAGGAATACGGCCCCATCATTTTATATAAGTATTACCGGAGGTTATTCGTGGTGGTTATATCCATTTGATTCGTATTTTAACCAACATTATTCCGGAAATGGTTTTTCGGCAAGTATTGGCGAAGGATATGAATTTTCCAAGCATTATTCAGTAAAAATTGACCTGTGCGAAAGCAATCCAAGATATGAAAGCAATATTGTCATGAGTGAAATCGACGTAACCGGGAGTATTGCAAATACAAATACTGTTAAATTTTCTGAACAGTACATGGTTACTTCCTTACGATTAACATTTTGCTATTTATGGTATTAAAATTTAGGGAGGGTTTCCCGATGTGGCACAACAAAAAAGAAATACTGCTTTCATGCTGTTTATTTCTCACCCTCTTTTTCTGTAATGAATATCCTGCCGCTCCCAAGTACAATGGAATTGGAGATTGCACAAAGGCGACGATCCCGCCAGATTTAGTAATAGATAGTAATCAAAACTATAGGTATGTTGAAATTTATGATTATGATAAAAATCTTATAAACACTTTAACACAACTTGGTCCATCTCATTATCTTGATTCGCTTATTGGTTCGTTCTATGGTTCTACATCTCAAAGAGACACCAGTAACATTTTTAACTTTGATATTTATTGGAACGGAATGGACAGAAACGGAAATAAAGTGGACAATGGAAAGTATGTCTTTAAATACTCTATTATCTCAAGGACAGACACTTCCTGCGGCTGTGGAGAGGTAATAATTAAATAAAATCTCTGAGCTAAAACTTCGTCGCCTTCGCAAACAACGCTTCCATGGTCTGGCCAAAACCTTCCGGCTTTCGCTGCGATTGCAGCCTCTTGAGTGCGTCGGCCTTAAAACGGGCAAGTCCGTCCGGCCCGTTTACTTTCTCGATATACTCAAGGACCGACCGATGCCCGGCGGACCATTGGGCGCGCCACCACTGCTCTTCATCGGTGTAGAAAAATTCCTTTTTTTCTTCCTGAAAATGCATATCGGTAAATCCCGCCAGGGCAAGGCTTTTCTCTATCTCCGCGGGACCATCAAATCCTTTGGGCAACAGCCGGAAGGCCTCTTGAATTTGGGCCTCGGAAGACAAATGACTTTTTGTCAGCTCGCCTATCCATTTCCTACGGTCTTCGGTTTTTATCCATGTAGAAAGGACAATTTCCCCTTTCGGTTTCAGCACACGGTGCATTTCCCAAAATGCTTGGTTCGGGTCAGTAAAAAAGAATATGCAAAACCCGGCCAGCACTAAATCAAATGAAGCGTCAGGAAAATCCAAATTCTCCGCGTCCATTTTTCGCACCGTAGTATTCGTTATAGAACGGCTTTTGATTTCTTTGTCGGTTTCATTGACCATGGATTCAGATAAATCGATCCCAACAATCTGTCCATGCGGCCCGATGGCCTTTGCCGCGGGAAAAAGTATCGCCCCGCGGCCGCAGGCCACATCGAGCGCTCGCGCCCCGGAATTGATTTCCGCAAACGAAACCATTTTGCTCCCGAAATGAGCAAAAAACCTCGGGCCGATACTGTCATAGGTTTTTGACGCCCGATCAAATAATTGTCCGATTTCATATTTTTTATTAAGCATTAATTTTCCTTTCTAAAGAAATATAAATTAAGAGGAATTCCGAGTCCATAAGCCTAAGATCAGCTTTTCGGATTTGGTAAAAATGCTTGGGGATACCTATATTTTTGCAGGGAACTCTGCAAATTTCCACCTCAGAACAGGAAAATGCTAAAAATGCAAAAACTTGGGTACTTTTATACTACTCTGATTCTGCTGTTAAATATTCCGGCCTTTTCGGAAGCCGGCATAAAAGCGGATCCCGATTATATTTCAAGCGGCTTGTCCTGGACAACCGAGGGTATTCCAAGCGCTCAAGTCGGCGACGTACTATCATTCCATCGTATTATGATTGGCGGTATGCTCGAAGCGCGAAATGAAAAACGCTTCAATCAGGGTGTTTTTCCAAACCACAACTGGCGTGGCGTTGCCACGATTGAAGCTTCTTTATACGAGCGTCGGATGGAACCATCTCTTCTTTCCGTTTATGCCGGTTTCCGTCACGAAAGCGCCCATGCCACCATGGGAATCAGGGAACCGACCGAAAAGGCCTTTGACCTTATTTATGATGATGTCTACAGAAGGATGATGCTCAATTCGATTAATGTATCCGGCCATGTTTCAAACTCTTCCGGAAAGAACACGTTTTTAGCGAGAGTCGATTATAATTTTTATTTCTGTTCTAAAAATACTCCCGAGCTTACCGGTTCCAAGCTTGGATCAAGCAACGGAGTTTCAGTCGGCGCCGAAAACAGGTATCGATTAGGGCGTAATACTGGGTGCTACATTTCCCTCTACGATCGGTACATTGTGGAGGGTAGCGACACGGACCAGGGTTATGTGCATGTGGAAAATGATGGGCAGCTTCAAAACATTCTCATAAAGTATCCGATAATCAACCACGTTAATACTGTCGTATTAAAAACCGGTTTTTTTATTTTATTCAACGAATCACGCAGGGAAGCCGGACTTTACGGCAAGGTATTATACGGCAATCCTTACGGATTTGTTGACAGTCGGGATACGCGGTTTGTGATTTCCTTCGGAATTGAAACTTCATTATAATGGGAACCTTTTCGCCGCTTGAGCGTATGCTCGGAAAAACGTTATAGTAGAGTAAAATAATTTTTAAAGATATTATACAAGCACTATTTATTGTTATTAGAGATATTATAATATACTTGACTCGCCTATTAAAGATATTATATTATCTAATATGCCTTCTGAAGAACTTTTTTTAACCCTCCTCTCTGAGTGGCAGGTTCGTTTTGAACAGCTGGAAACAGGTGTTGAGCGAAGCCTGATGAACCGCATTATTCCCTTGCTTTATGGCCAAGAAGCCCTGGTTATTTCGGGAGTTCGACGCTGCGGTAAAACTTTTTTGTGTTATCAAATTGCCCGCTATCTTGTCAAATCAAGACAGGTTTCATCTCAAAATATCGCCTATATCAATTTTGAGGACGAACGATTATTATCATGTGAAGCAAACGATTTGCCGGTTCTTCTTCAGGCAATAATGAAACGGGCGATACCCGGGCAAAAAATTTTCCTGTTTCTTGATGAAATCCAGGAAGTCCCGGTTTGGGAACGTTGGGTAAACAGGATGCTTGAGCAGGTGCATGAACTCAAGATTATAATTACCGGCTCAAATGCGCATTTGTTGTCATCCGAATTTGCATCACTACTGAGCGGGCGCAATGTTACGTTTACGCTTTATCCATTTGATTTTAAGGAATTCCTTTCATATCATGCAGTCGCAATTGATCCGCAACGTGATGTTTTTTCGGACATGGGACGCGCTCAAGCGGGGCTGTGGTTTGAACGATATCTTGAATTCGGCGGATTTCCGGCGGTGCAAAAAAGCGGAGATAGGATTGCCGTATTGCAGCAATATTTCAACGACATTCTTTATCGCGACATTGTCATGCGCTTTCAAGTGCGCGTTCCCAGGAATCTGGAACGGTTCGCGACGTATTGTTTTTTCCATATTTGTCAGCGGTTCACCTTCAGCAGGCTTGCTTCTGTATTGTCAATGTCAAAAGAGACCCTGGAGGAACATTTTGAATATCTTACGAAAGCCCATGCGCTGTTTGGAGTGGAATTTTTTGATTTTAAACAGGCACAGCGTTTAAGAAAGCCTAAAAAAATGTATGCTATCGACACGGGGCTTGTTAAATCGCTCGGAATGGATTTTTCGCCTAATAGCGGCCATTACGCGGAGAATGCGGTCTTTTGTGAATTGCTGAGAAGAAACCAAAAAGTTTACTGGTGGGAGGACGGCGGAGAAATTGATTTTATTGCTCATTCTATTGAAGGAATAACCGGCCCGATTAACGTATGTTATTCCGATGCTATTCCAGATCGTGAATTATCGACTTTTTCCCGGTTGTCGACCTATAAGCATAACATGGTCAAGCCGGTCGTTCTAACTAAAACTATTTGTGAATCACACACCACATTTGAACTGGTTCCGGTTTGGAAATGGATGTTGGAAAAATAAAACATCGCAACGACATTTCTTACTTTCGCACGGATAAAGGCCCAAAATAGTGAGTTTCATAGAAACGATCTGCCTCTTTTAAGCTAACAATATCAACAAGTTAATCATGTTTTAAAATTTCCCTTTTTTTTATATACAAATTTCATACCATAAATCCTATAATTATTGTTCTTAAACATTGACTGGAAACGCAAGATATTGTATCTTTGATAAGCTTTATATCTATGGATTGTATTAAAAACTGCGATAAACAATAACTTTCATCGATATCGACATACTAGATAAGGAAAACAACCTATGGTTCTGCGCAAGCTGTCGATTTTCGGGTTCAAGTCATTCGCGGACAAAACGGAGATCCAGTTCGGTGAAGGCGTGACCGCCGTGATAGGTCCCAACGGTTGCGGGAAGAGCAATGTCATCGACGCCATCAGATGGGTATTCGGAGAGCAGAAAGCTTCCAGCCTGCGCAGCGCCAACATGCAGGACGTTATTTTCTCGGGCACACAAAAGCGCCAACCCCTGAACATGGCCGAAGTAACGATCACCATAGAAAACTCCAAACACATTCTTCCAACGGAATATTCCGATGTTGCAATAACGCGGCGTATTTTCAGGAACGGTGAAAGCGAATATTGCATCAACCGGGTGCCATGCCGTCTGCGCGATATTCACAACCTGTTTCTGGATACGGGTATTGGAAACAGCGCCTATACGACAATCGAAAATTCCATGATCAATTCCATACTCAGCGACAAGGCCGAGGAACGCAGGGTCCTTTTTGAAGAAGCCGCGGGTATCGGAAAATACAAGGAGCGGCGCCGCGACAGCCTTCGTCAGCTCGACCGAACCAGGCAAGACCTTTTGCGCATCAATGACAAGGTGCAGGAAGCCGACCGTCAGGTGAGAATGCTTGCTCGTCATGTGGAAAAGGCAAACCGGTACAAACGTTACTTCGACGACCTGAAATCATTGGAATTAGGGTTTGAAAACAAACGCTATATCGCCTACACGGAGATCATTCTCAAGCGTAAAGAGGAACTTGCGGTTGCCGAAGAACAGCGTTCCGTGCTTAAAACAAAAATTTCCGCGCATGAAGCGACTATTGAACAAATGCAGCTTTTGACATTGGAAAAGGAGCAGGAACTTGAGCGGGCCGCTAAAAACGTAAGCGAGGCCAATGAAAAAATCATCGCATTGGACCGCGATATCTCCGTTTCAAAAGAACGGCTCGGTTTTTCCGCCGAAAACATCGCGCGCTGCGAAAAAGAGGCACAATCGTTAAGCGAACAAATTGAGAGCGGCACTGCCCTCAAGCTCCAGATTGAAAAAGCCATCATCGAACACGGGACCGAGCTTGAGGAATGCGGCCGGAAAGTGGTCCGCGCCAGGGAAGAGCTTGCGGCGTTCGACGCCAAAGTCTCGGAATACGGGCAAAACGCCGACCGTCTTGCGGGGGAGCAGATCGATATCGTCAACGAAACGGGCGAACAGCGCAACGTGGTAAGCGGCCTTAAAACCAACCTCGCCAATTGCATCGAACGCATTGATCATGATCAGCGCGAAATCGCTTTGCTCGAAACGCGGGTCGAGGAGTATCAGGAGGCCATCAACGCTAACCGAAACCAACTTATCAGCGAACAGGAATCCCACAAGAACCTTTCGTTGTCCCGCGAGTCCCTACTTTCCCGGATTGAAAAGGAGGACGAGGCGTATCAGTCTCTTGTCGAGCGCGAAAAACAGCTTGAGGCCCGGATCGATTCGAGCAAGGCGCAGCTGAAGTTCCTTGAAGGGCTGGATGCGGCATTCGAAGGCTATGAATCGGGCGTTAAGGCGCTTTTGACCGCGAAGCGCTCCGACATCTTGGGCATCGTCGCGGACCTCATCAATGTCGCGGATGATAACATTGTCGGGCTCATTGAACGGGTACTGGGCACATCTATACAAACCGTGGTTTTCAAGAACGATGTGCAGCTTTCACAGGCCATAAGTTATTTGAATACTGAAAAGGCGGGCGCCGCCAGCATGATTTCGCTTGAACGTTTGGGAAAAATCTCACGGACACAACCCACAAGCATTGACGGGGCTACAAACGTGCGGGCGAGCGTGCAAACTTCCCCCGAGTGCGCGGCCTTGTCCGACCACCTCTTCAATAATATATGGATCACTCAAACGGCCGATGAGGCGATGGAACTTTCCCTGCGCCATCCCAATGAAATTTTCATTTCAAAAGACGGGACCATTTGCCGGGAAAACGGCATCGTCATCGCCGGGGCCTCAAAAAAACAGCAGGCGGGGTTGTTGCAACGCAAACAACAGATCGAAAAACTGGGCCAAGACATCGAAAAATTTCAAATCGATTACGAAAAAATCGTGCATGAAAAAGAAATATGCATCATCAACCGCGACGAGGCCAAATACGCCCTTGTTGAAGTCGATGAAAAACTGAACCGTGGCCGCCAGAAACAGCAGGAACAGGAGACCACGATCAAGCACTATGAAAATGAAATAAAAAATATCTATTCTAAAATACAGACTGTCGGTGAGGAATGCGGCCTGACGAAAAACCGTATCGCCGAAATCGAGGGAAAAATCCTGGAAGCCGAGGGACTTCTGGAAGGGTTGGTCGTACGCAGGACGCATGTCGAAGAATTGGTCGAAAAATCCAAAGAGGCCTTCGCGGCAATACAGAAAGAGCGTAACGCCCATGCCGACCATCTTAAAAACATCGAGCTTGAAATGATGGGTCTCAACAACCGGATGCAGCAGGAAAAGGCCGACGTGGAGCGCTTGACAGATAACAATGCAAGCTTTTGCCGGAAAAAGGAAAAGGTCAGTGAAGAAAAGCGCCAGGCCCAGGCGGAAATCGCCGCCATTGAAACCGGCATGGCGTCTTCGCTTGAAGACCTCCGCGTCCAGCAAGAGAAACGTTTACAGCTTGAAGGCGTCAGAGACCGCATACGCGAAGATTACAACGGCATGCAGCTCGATCTCGACGAAACCAGAAAAACCGTGCGCGCCGACCAGGCGCATCTCGAAGAGGTGGCCAATACGGTCCATGGCATGGAAATCGAGCAGACGCGCATAGACCAGGAAAAGCGACGTATTCGCGAGCGGATGTGGCAGGCCTACGAAATCGACCTCGAGTCCCCGCCCGAGGCCATCCCTGTCATCGACGACGAAGACGCGGCGGTCACGGAGAACATCAATATGTTCAAAGAGCGGCTCAAGCGCATCGGGCAGGTCAACATGGCGGCGCTCACGGATTTTGAGACCGAAAACGCCCGGCTGTCCGAACTTACCGCCCAGCGCGACGATTTACAGAAAGCCCTCGACGAACTGGACAAAGCCATCAAAAAACTCGACCGCGAAGCGCGGACGCAGTTTCTGGCGACCTTCGAGCAGGTGCAGAAGAACTTCGTCACCATGTTCACCACGCTCTTCGAAGGCGGCGAGGCGCAGGTAACCCTCGAGGAGAACGTCGACCCTCTCGAGGCAGCCATCCATATCAACGTGCGGCCGGGCGGCAAGAAAATGCGCGGCGTGGGCCTGCTTTCCGGCGGCGAGCGGGCGCTGACGGCCATTTCGCTGCTGTTCGCGCTGTATCTTGTCAAGCCGTCGGCATACTGCATCCTCGACGAGCTCGACGCGCCGCTCGACGACGCGAACATAGGCCGTTTTGTCAACATCCTCAGGAAGTTCGCGGAGCAGACTCAGTTCATCGTGGTGACGCACAACAAGCGCACCATGGAGGCTGCCGACCTGCTCTACGGCGTGACCCAGCAGGAATCTGGCGTTTCGTCGATCGTATCGGTGAAAGTTGAAGAGGTTGCTTTACAGGCCGCGTAATTAGGATGTTGACCTCACCCTTTCTCCCCCGCCCCCTCTTTCCCTCTCCTATCGGAGAGGGAAAGAGGGGTGGTTCTGAGCGAAGCGAAAGAACCGGGGTGATAGGGTGAGGTCGAAAGCTTTTTAATGTAAGGCCGCCATGCGTATCATCGTCATCATCATAACCGTCCTTTTTATTTTTTTCCTCGGAGTCTCATTTTACGCAGGCATGTTCGACAAGCTGTCGTTGGAAATTGCCGAGGTCGGCCCGTATCCGATCATCTACCGCGAACATAAAGGCCCTTATGACGGCGTCAAGTTCGCCCTCCATGATGTATACCGCCATCTGAAAACCAAGCGGATGCAGTGGACAACCAAAGGTATTGCGGTGTTTTACGATAATCCACAGACGGTCAAAGCGCAGGACCTCCACAGCATCGCCGGTTGCATCACCGACACCGTGCTTACTAATCTGGATACGCCCTATAAAAGCCAGATCCTGCCAAAAACACGGGCGATTGTGGGTACCTTTCATATCCGTTCGTTTTTATCAAATTACACGGGAACGCAGAAGTATTATTCCGCAAAGGAAAGTTTCGCGCGGGAAAACAAGGTTGTTTTGGCAGGGCCGGTCATCGAACTTTTCGACATGGGCGCGCGCAGGGTTTTTTATATTGCGCCGGTGAAATAAAAATGGGCCCTGAGCGAAGCCGAAGGGTCCCTTTGACCCCTCACTTCGACTTCGCTCAGTGAGCAATGTAGCGTTAAATAAGAGAATTATTTCTTCAAATAAGTCCCGAACAAACTATCAATCCGCGTGCTCAGTTTCCTTGCCCCCAAATACCCCAAATGGTTGCAGTCGAGGGCTTCCGAGTCGACATAATCATGGTCGCCATTCATATTTGCGTCATAAAAATGGAAATAGGGGTTTTGCTGTTCAAGGCCTCTGAGCCACGTGGCGATTTGTTGATATGTTGATCGGGAAGGCCCAAGCCTGCCGATGTAATTCGTCTGTTTATAGCCGGGACTTTCAGGAAATTCAATAACCAATAAATGGATCCCATGCAGGGCCAGGGTGTCGCCAAGGGTTTTAAAAAGGAAAAAATTACTTTTAATCGAATCATTTTCAAAGTCATAATCTTGCTCTTGGTCGGTATATATTTGTCCCCAGCCGTTAGAGGCCATTAACAGGGTAAAACCGGTTGGATGAAAATCCGGCCATCGTGAAGACGAATCGAAAGAGGAGATTTTGCTTACAATTTGATTGGGTAAACCATTTCGCCAAAAATTGTTCGACTTGTCAAGATCATATCCGATGGCGCGAGAAAGCCCCGTTAAATAGGGATTAACATGGTCATAATTTATTTGGCCGGGGTCAAGGCCTATTGCCACGATTTTAAGATTCGGTACATGGAGTAAAGCGTAATTTTGAGCGATTACGTAACTCGTTATTACCGGCGACGCCGTCGCGCCCATATTAAGCGCTTGGACTGTTTTTATGTACGAAGGGTCTATTCCAAAGTACGTCGGTGAACTTCCTACGAAAACGCATTGAAGATTATTACGTTCAGACCACATCAGATCTAGTTTTTCAGTCAGGCCTTTTTGTCCACCGGCCGCGAAGGGAATATCGTAGCACGCAAAATCGGGAAAGAGGTCGGTATCAGGCGGGATTTGTATCGGGTCAATCCATAAATGGGGATCATGTAAATCCCTGCCGTCGGCGATTTTCAGGCATTCCTTAGTTTTCAAATTGATAATAAAAAGTGGGCTTTCCGCGGCATCGGCCTCGGCGTCCGCGCAAGCAAAATCAGGATGGTTAGACCACTCCGCATCGTTCCATTCCGTATACCCCGCCGGTACTTCGTACCACCGGATGGCGGCGGCGCTGGTTGTCGCCGAATTGCTGGTGAAGATAATCGAATGAATGCCATACGGCTTTCCCACGACCGAACTGCTTTTCCCGCTGGACCCGAAATCCAGAAACATAATCTCATCAGGACGGTCGATTTGCGGAGAAATTGACACATTGCATACTTGCACGGGGTCGGAAAGCCCATTAATGGGCGGTAAAAAATATTGGTAGAGGTCATTGGTTTTTATATTAAACGCGAAAGCGTTTGGATAACCGGTGGCGAGAAACCTGCCGTCGGCGGACAATCCGCCGTGAAACGAACCCGTATCGCACACGATTTCCGGCGCGCCCGAAATCGTCCCGCCGACGATTTTACGCCGAAAGGTTTTTTCCTGTTTCCAGGCGGCCAGATTGTTCATCGAAGCGCTATTTACATACACGACAAAAGTGTCGCCGGAGGCGGGGTCGATCCACCATCGGGGAAGAAAAACCGCCTCGCTCGAAGATGTGCGCGCAAACATTGTAGACCCGAAGGACAACGGTCGAATCGTCGCTATCGATTGTCCCGTAAAACCCTCAAAATTCGTGCTGTAGGCGACGTATTTGCCATTAGGAGAAATGGTCGGATTGTGAACGGCCAAGAAATCGTTTAGGGGGTGCGCCAAGTGTCCGGGCTCCGAAAAATCAATATAATACAGCTTGGGGTCCAGTGCGCCTTTGGTAAAAACACATTTGATACTCGATGTTCCAACGACTCGTATTAAATCCGAAGCTATGGTAGTAGGCACCGTAACGCCCGATGTGTCGATAACGGGTTTCGATGTGTCTTCGGCTTGGGGAAAAAACGCCCCCAGAACGGTCCGAAACCCGATATATTCGGCGATAGCTTTTGCCGGAGTAGCGTATTCATACGTTCGATTTGAGGACCTGAGAAATGTAAAGCCGGTTTTCCACGACCCGCCGCGCACGGGACGCTGACCGGTTGACAGGAACTGCTGTTCGGGAACGCTTACAGGCCCGATAGGATCAACGCAGGGTTGACTCGGATATTGGCCGAGCTGGTCATTGACCCAGTGAGAAACGTTTCCGGCCATATCGTAGAGCCCGAAAGCATTGGGCGATTTTAGTCCGACTTTTTGGCACCCGCCCGGAGTATTCCCGCTGAACCAAGCATACTTTGCGATGCCGGTCGTATCATTTCCCCAATAATAATCGGTCGAAGTCCCGGCGCGGCAGGCGAATTCCCATTCCGCTTCGGTCGGAAGCCGATAACCCAAACGGTCATAATGGATTATAAGGTTTTCAAGCACGTACGGGCAGCTTTGGTTTGACTGGCAAATGGCGGTATACGAATAGACGGTATCGTAGCCCTGCGCCTTGCTTCGCGCATTGCAAAAAAGGGCCGCTTCGTACCAGGTAACGTTATAGACGGGAAAACTGTCTCCAACTCCGTTGGGATTGTTGCGCAAAGCAGGATTTGACGCGGAACTTAAACCCATGACCTGCATGTATTGTTTTTGGGTTATGGCGCAATTGTCAATAAAATAAACATAGGTAAAACCCACCGAATGCGCGGGCTTTTCATTGGACGGCGCGTTCGAGGCGTTTGACCCCATGAGAAATGTCCGGCCTTTTGACGGGATTTCCACCAGGCCCGCCGAGGCCGGCACGGTGCGAAATTCCGCGGTAACGGTCATGTTCCTGGTTACCGAGATGGATACGCTGTCAAGCGTTGCGGAAAAATCGCCGAACCATCCCAGAAAAAATGAACCGGGGCCCGGGCTCGCCTTAAGCATGATTTTCGATCCGGCGTCAACGACCGTGTCCGTAAAGGAAACGTTTAGGCTGCCGTTTCCAACCTTTACAATTTGAAAGGTCGCCGGGCCCGGATCCAATACATTGTATTTACCGCATTGGACGATTACAGTTTGACAAATGATTAGAACAATCAATGATACCCGATATATTTTATTGGTTGTTTTTAACATGTGGATTCTCTTGACATGGTTACTTTTTATCCCGCTAGAGGGCGGGAAAAAGTCCTTTCATTTGAATTATCCATTAAAAATCCTTACGGGATAATTCAGTTATACCCTCTAAAATACTACTTTCAAAGGCGCATGCATTGTTTTTGGAAAATCATTTTCAACCTCGGAACACGCGATGACAAAACCATCGGAAGCATCCCACAATACGTTTATCGGAAGCGGCAAGCCGCTCTTTGCCACCGCAGTGCGTTCGAGCCTATTCATTTTAATCGCCAAGGTTCTCAGATATGGATTCGTTTTCCTTTCGCAGATTATTTTAATGAATTTTCTCAATCCCGCTGATTTCGGCCTCATGCGCTATATTACGGTCATTCTCGGCGTTGTTTGCCTCGTAAATGAGGCGGGGCTCAGCGTTGCGCTGGTCCAAAAAAAGGCCATTTCTCCAAGTGAAATTGCGTCCTCCATTTCCCTTGTTTTCATTCTCAGTTGGACGCTCTACGGGTCGCTTTTTGTTCTTGCGCCTGGCATCGCGTCCTTTTTTAATAACAATTCTTTAATCCCGCTTATTAAAATCGGCGGTTTGTCCGGGCCATTAGGCGGGATTTCAATTGTCCAACGAAGCCTCATGCAGCGGCAATTTCAATATGGGCGGCTATCGGTGATCGAAAGTATCAGCGCCTTTGCAGGCTCCATTACGGGAATAATCTTGGGACTTCTTGGTCATGGCGTGTGGTCGCTTATTTATAGCGTGCTTGTACATAATTGCGTCTCTTCATTAATCAGCATTGTGTTGACGGGGAAAATCAGGGGTAATTTTTTTGCCGTCCGCTCCTCAATGGCGCTCTGGGGTTTTGGTTTCGGCACCGTGGCCTACCGGTTGCTCAGCTATGCAAGCACGACCATTGATCATCTTATTGTAGGAAAGCAATTCGGCGAACAATCTCTGGGCATGTATGGCCTCGCGTTTACGATAATAACCCTTCCTCCGCTTGCCCTTGGAACGATACTGGCCAATGTCGCCCTTACCGCTTTTTCCCATTTTCAGGAAGACACAAAGCGAATCCGCGCCGCATTCATACGATTGACAAAAACAGTCACGGCGCTTTCCATCCCGTTCTTCGTATTTGTTTTTTGCCTGGCGCCGGAGCTCATGAAGGCAATTGCCTTTGTCAATCATAGTCCGAAATGGATTCCGGCGGCCCCGTATATTAAAATCCTTGCGCCGCTTGGATTATTGCACGTGCTGGGGAGTTATCCTAACATCGTTTGGACGGCCCAAGGGAAGAATTCCCTGCGTATACTCTGGGTGGCCTTTTCACTGGTCACCATGGTGCTGGCGGTCATGATCGGCGCCCAAGTAAGCGTCCAGGCGGTATGCTATTCCCTGCTTATCCGCGGAACAGCGCTGTTTCCTATAGGCATTTATTTGAATTACAAAACGTTTGGTCTACATCCAAAAGAATATGTGCAATCAATTGCCCCGTTCCTCTTTTGTGGCTTGGTCGTGTTAGGGTGTTTGTTGGGGTTCCAGGGCATTATCCGAAACTCGGATGCGCACCTCTATGCAAGGATTATTTTTGAATGCATTGGCGGTTTAGGAATATACGCTGCGATGCTTGCCGCCGTTTCAAAGGACACCTACAGAGAATTGGGAGTCGCTTTAAAAGGGCTGTCAAGAAAAAGCGAATAGGACCAATGCTAAAATCATCCGTATGAACATTAAAAAAGTAAAATGTCTCGTCCCATTTACGGTGTTCCAGCTGGTAGGCCACGGATATGTCCGCTCCTGCTGTGCATCATGGCGAAAGGGGGGCCGGATCGGGAATATGTATTCGTCAGGTTCATATCTCGATATCTGGAACGGTGAAAAAATCAGGAAAATCAGGCGGGACGTTTTAAACGATAAAACGGACGAAACCTGTAACAGTTCGAGGTGCCCCTATGCGAGCAGCGCTAGCTATATCGATCTGGACAATCTTAAAACCGACGATGTCAATTTGCAAAAAGTCGTCGAGCAGGTGCGAAAGGGTTCTGAAATACTTGAAACCGGTCCGCTTTACATAAATACGGGTGATTCGGATATTTGCAATTTAAAATGCATCATGTGCTTAAATGTAAAGCCGCCATTTCGCCTGACAAGGCATCGTTCGTCCGAAATATTTAATTCGCTTTTAGTGCACATGCTGCCTACGGCGTCGGAATTGACGCTTACCGGTAATGGGGATCCTTTCGCGCGCAAGGAGGTCCTCAATTTTCTTCTGAATCATAAAATTTCCGAAAATTATCCCAATCTTCGAATAGAATTATTCACCAACGGAATGCTTTTAACCGAAACAATGTGGGATAAAATCAAGCATAACAGGTTTTCATCGATTAATGTTTCTATTGACGCCGCAACTAAAGAAACTTATGAATATGTCCGTCGAAACGGGAAATGGGACATTCTGTTCAATAATCTGCGGCTCATTGGCGACCTTCGAAAACAACGCCATTTTTCAAATTTTATTATTAATTTTGTTGTAATTAAAAGCAATTATCGGGAAATGAAAAACTTCGTGGAACTTGGCTTGGCGATAGGATGTGATATTATTCGTTTCCATAAAATCATAGGGTATGTTGATGTTCGTGAAAACATTCTGTTTACAAGAAACATTTCCGTTTTATCCACGATTGCAAAAACTCTCGAAGACCCGATTTTTAACGACAACCGTGTAGACATATCAAGGCTCGCCGTATTTAGGAAATTTAAAGGCCGTAAAGAAACGTTTTTTAACAGGTTTTTAACGGCTTTTATGGAACGCATGTTCTATCGTCCAATGAAATATTACTATTCGCTCAGGCAGCAGGTTTTTATAATATATAGCTATTTTTTTCTACCTTGAAAACCTAGCGGGAATAAACATTCCGATTATAGCCGTTTTAAAAATCCGAGCATTTTCGAAAAATTGCGGTATAATTATATGTATCTTGGCACTAGAAGTGTTTTATGAGAACCATGTGGATTACTATTCATTCCTTCGTCCGGCTAGAATCTTTAAAATGAAAAAAAACCTTGAAGCATGTTTTTTTCCCCTGCTGATGGCATGGTGCATCCTCATTGTAGAAACAGATCCCCTTTTTGCAAAAGAATTAGGTTTTTCTCAGGGGACTTTTGAGATTTGCAAAAAGCCCATTATCGTTTCAAAAGAAAATTTAATAAAAGCACATTTGAATAAAGCAGCAAAAGAAAAAACCATCAGGGTTTGTGCGCTTGTCGATCCCAAAACGTTTTCTGAAGCACAGCTTAAGCAATTCGGCTGGAGCGTTATTTACCGGATCGGGGATGTTATAACGCTCCAGGGCGGCGAGCAAAGCGCGGCCTACCTCGGCGCAATTGACGGTATTCAATTGGTCCAGCCGCATTGGGGAATACCGGTAAAAAGCTTGTGCATGGATTCTGTCAGAAAATTGACCCAGGTGAATTATGTCCACGGCAGAATACCATCGTCGCTAAAAAAAGCCTTTACGGGAAAAAATGTTTTAGTCGGCATCATCGACACCGAATTCGATGTCCATCATCCGGCCTTTTTAAACGGGCAGGGGAAGACCCGGTTCATCGCACTCTGGGACCAGGCTGACACGACCGTCAAAAACCACAATAATCCCCCGTATGGAAAAATCGAGTCCGGTCAACAGCTCGATTCCGATTCGTCGTTCGGGCTCAAAGGGGAATTTCATGGCACGCTCATGGCAAGTTATGCCGCCGGTTCCGATACAACGTACCCGTATTACGGAATGGCGCCCGACGCCATGATCATCGGCGTCAAATACAGCGACGAATATACTTCGGTGGACGTCATAAATGGTTTAAGCTGGATTTTTCACGTTGCCGATTCACTTAAGGTTCCTTGCGTGGTCAGCTTGAGTATCGGTTTGGCCGAGGGTCCGCACGATGGAACCTCACTTACCGATAAAGCGATCGACGCGGTTTCGGCAAAAGCTGGACATATAGTCGTTGGCGCTATCGGCAATGACGGTATAAATCGCACGCATATTGCCTTTGCCCTTGCCGGCGGGGAAAAGAAAAGCGCATGGGTTGAGGCGGAAATCGACTCGCTTAAAAATCCTCCGCGGGCGATGGCCTATTCGGGCGCGGATTTATGGGGGGACTCGAATAAGGCCGTTTCCGCCAGTCTGTATATTCTTAACAAAAACTCATTGAAATATAAATTAAGCAATACGGTCACTACGCAAAACAAAGGCCCATTTTTTCCGGATGTCATTATAGGTACCGCCACGGACAGCGTCCTTAAAAAGGGCGATACACTTTCTATTTATACCGTTATTGAAAGTAAAGATTCCCTGAACCATAAGCCTCATATGGAATTTGAGCTGGCATCGAACGATCCCGATTTGGTCCTCGGCATTTCAGTTTCATTTTTAAATAATGCGAGCGGGACAATCCATGGTTGGAACATATTTAAACATGCATTTTCAGGTTTTAGCGTGACCGGTTTTATGGATGGCGACAATGTTTCCACTCTTAATGAAGTCGGCGGTACTGCAAAAAGTATCATTACCGTAGGCGGCTATATCAGCAAATCACAAATTATCAGATGGGACGGGTCCTTTTTTGATAAAGGCGTTCAAAAAGACATCGGCCAACTAAGTTTGTTTAGCGGGACCGGTCCAACCATAGACGGAAGGACAAAACCGGACATTACGGCGCCATCGGAATTTGTCGTAGGAGCCATGAACCGTTTACAACCTGATTTTGCGCGGACAGTAATATGGCCCGATACCCATTCCACAAAAGGACGCTATTGCACGGGGACTGGCACGTCCGTTTCTTCACCGATTGTTGCGGGCGCCATTGCCCTCATGCTTCAGGCGGATTCAGCCCTTAGCGTTGATCAGGTAAGGAAAATATTGCAAGTTACGGCGATAACTGATCAATATACCGGCACTTATCCGGTCCCAGGCAACAACTGGGGCTGGGGCAAACTAAACGCTTATGGAGCGGTTGCGAATGTTTTAGGAGTGATTCCCGTTGGAACAGCAAGTTCCGGTGCAATTCCTCCAGTCAGCATAACATTCCTGTCAACCAGACAAGGGCGCATGATTTTTCTTTCTTTTCATTCAGAAAGACCGAAAAATATCCAACTGGAACTTTTCTCCTCTGATGGACGCCGTGTGTTGTCAGCACAGGAGCCTATAAAAGGCCTTTATCTTCCGCTAACCCTTTCCAAAGGCATTTACTTCGCAAAACTGAAAAGCGAAGGTAAAACCTTGGCAAACCAGAAAATTGCCGTTTGGTAGACCCATTATATTTTTACTATGGGAAATCCATCTTGCTGCGGTCTGAAGGAATTTGTAAAAACCTGCTGGAGCCAGATTTCGATTGTCGCATAACGATTTATCATATCGATTTCGTCATTTCCACCAACATGATGGTCCCAGGTTTTTAGAACCTTTTCCCTGTCTAAATATGACGGATAATATGCATTTTTATTGGTAAATAATTTAAAGAAAAATGAACGGCCAGGTTCTTTAATCGTTTTTTCGCGCTGACTCGTAAAATTACGACGGTCTTGAAAAGGCAATCCCCATCTTTTTACCTTGCGGAGCATTCGGCTTGAGCCACGCTTGCCCCAAGAAATAAATTTTTGGGCATAATATGGATAGGAAATCGGCACCCCGGATTTTTGCCATGGAATTCCACGGAAAAATTCCGGATAATTATACAACAATATTTTTTTGTAAATATACGATTTGGCACGCAGGCTGTCCGGGAGGGACATGGAAAGTTCAATGAGCGCATTATCGTAAAACGGCATTCGAACATGAACGAAAGATTCGTCCAGCCGGAACCCGGGCCTGATATATCTCCTGCCCCGATGTCCGTAGGGGTCTTGTATATCGGGAAAATGTTGTCCTGTCATACTGAGATAGGAACCGCCATGAATAGCGTCTCCGGCTATGCCGTTAAGACAGATCGACATTTTTTCCAAAAATCGGTTGAGAAATTCATTACCGTTTGTGTCTAAAAAGCACATTTCACCGTCCGTGCACCATACTGCCGAAAGGTTTGCATTAAGCCAGCCTGAATAGTCAAGTTCATAAATAGAATGGATTGCCCCTTTTACTTTTGCGGCCCTGCCCGCAATACGAATATCGTCACAGCCCTTATTTCCAAAGGTGATGGCATTAATTTTTTGTCCACGCGAAGGCATTGCCGCGAGGATTGCGCGGGAGTCAAGGCCGCCGCTTAAGGTAATGCCTGTTTTTTTAATTGGCGAGCAGCGGCGTTCGACGGCAACGGTAAATAAACGGCCCCATTCTTTTTCAATTTCTTTTTCATCAATAGGTCCTTGGAGTTTTTTAATGTCCGCCCAACTCCAATATTTTGTCGTAGAGGTTTTACTGTTATTCAAGTCAACCGTTAAAATCGTTGCCGGTGGAATGAGCGATACGCTTTCGAACCATGTCCGGTCTTCGATGAAGTAACCGTATTGTAAAAACCCATTCAAACCATTGATATCAACCGAAGGTTTAAAGTCGGGAAGCGCCAGAAAGGCTTTGTATTCGGTTGCCCAGGCGAAGTGGTCTTTCGTTTTTACCCAATAAAGGTGTTGAAGGCCATAGCGGTCGGTAATGAGGAACGCCTTTTTTCTCAGGCGGTCATAAATAACCGCCGAATAAACTCCGTCGATAGATCTAAGGAATTTTAATGAACGATCAGCGGCGTAATTTTGAAGAAGCAAAAATGCATCACCATTTTCAGAAGGCGCGGTAATGGGAAAATCGTCATGATTATAAAATTCACCGTCAAGCCATGCGAAAATATCATCTTTATGAGCCGGCTGCTGTTCAGTATTGACTATTCCGGTATGGCAACGACCGGCGCATATTTTTTCATCTTGATAAAACGTATCTGTTAAAAAAGTATTCCGATGATGCAAATAGTTTTGCATGCCGCTTACAACAGATGTTGACGGCGGTTTTTCAGTGAGGGAAACTAATCCAAAGATTCCGGGCATGATATTACCTTTAAAATCAGGTCAATGACCATAATATTTTTTTACTGATGGATATTTAGCGATTAATAACAAACTGCTTTTTCAATAAAATGTTTTTATTGTCGCTGACTGATAAATAATATATGCCGGATTGAAATTTGTCAGGTATTAGCATGATAGATGACCCTTTTTGTGAAAAAACCAACTTGCCTCGGAAATCAAATATTTTGACATAAAGGTTATTAGATTTATCTGAATTATTAAGTAAAATCCTGGAATTGCATATCAATACGGAAATGCTTGAAAAGGCATTTTGGATAGAAACTAGTCCGTTATTTTTTATTACACCAGTGGTTTTTCTAATCAACTTATCCGGGCCAGAATCCCCGCCAGAATTTATTAAAAATATTGTATCGCTTGCAAATCTGCAATTAAGATCCCAAATAAATGTCCCTATTTTATTTGAGCCGTTTACGCACCCATTATTAAAAGTATTAACGATAAAGTTTGTATCAGCGTATTTTCCATTTATTAATATTGAATCCGTAGTTTGCTTAAATAAGCCATTAATAAAGTAATGAATACATTTTGAATTTAAACAGGAATAAGGTCCAATGTCACAAGAATTTATTATAATTTTAACAGAATCACCTTTAAAAGTAAAATCATAAACTACCCCATAGCAACAACCAGTAAGCATTCCTTCCCATTTTCCATCAATTTGAGATGCAGGCGCTGCCTCACAAGTTTTAATAGACACGACCATCGTCATTAAAATAAAAACCATGCTTTTAAGAATTATGGGTTTATTCATAATGCCTTCCTCCTTTGGTATAACAATGAATTTCTATAATTTTCTTTGCATTAAAAAATATACCGCATAAAGAAATGCTTCGCAATGGGCTAAAGAAAATACCGCTTTCTGCAAGGAAACAGTAACAATACGCTTGGTTTCTGGTCAAATGCAAATAAAGGAAATTGGATTAATTTTGACGATGTAGTGTTCAGCAAGCAATAAAAAGTATTGGCAGAGTATCTGATTACGGCAGGAGAAATTATCCTCCTGCCTTTTCTGACCAAGAAGCCCCGGATTAAAATGATCTGAAGATTTATGCAGACTGCAATGTGTCGCATTTCTTGGCGATTGCCCGTTAGTAAAGCGATTCGGGGTCAACATCAAAACCGCAATCCCAGGCAAGCGTAGGCCAGGAATCAAGATGAAAATCCGCGAAACGGGTAATGTCGCGTAACGGTTCGACAATAGGATATGCAAAAACCAGGTCTTTCAGATCAACAATTCCGCATTCTCCGGTGTTAAAGCGCAGTGATATCCGGTAACCGCCGACATGTTTTGCTTCCGAGATGCAAATACAATCTCTCATATTTTCCTCCACCCTATACCAAGGGCTGAATCCGATGGAAATCCGTTGTTTCCAGGATTGTGTTTATCGAAATACAATGAGATCACAATCCCAAGAAATCTTGATATTTCAGGAGTGCACATTGATTTTCCTCACACGGAAAAACTTTTTCAGGTGGAACCTGTCGTTAACTGCGGGAAATAGATAGATTCTACTTCTTCGGATATCCGACTGTCTGGGCAAAAATGATTTCCTGGTCCGATCTTAGCCGCATGGCTTTGGCAAGAGCGGGTTTGTCGAGGTATTCACGAACAACCGTGGCCAAGCCTTCGGAGGCGCAATATAAGTAAATATTTTCGCTGATAAACGCCGCATCGGCGTTAGCGAACATTTTAAAATTCTCCGGCCCGGTTTTCTTGATACGGGAATAATCCGCGACCATAATAATATCCAACGGCGCATCAGTTACAAAAGGTTGTTTCCCGGTAAGCGCCCGAAGATCTTTTTTTAAGACAGGAAACAGACTGTTCGACTGTGCGTCGTAGCGATAGCATCCTTGCTCCGATGTTACATACAAATCGATTTCCTGGTTATTCATCGCGGAAGGAGCGGTTCTGCCGCCTTTTTCCGGCCGGTTGATCCCGAACCCCGCCCACAACATATTGGAAAGGTCTTGTTCTGAGATTTTCCGGAAACTGAAGTCACGCGAGGATTTGCGATCCTTGAGGACTTGCATGAGCGGTTTTCCTTTGTCCATTTGCGGCTTGGGAAGAACAATGGTGGTACTGTCCGGATTCCCGGTGGCAAAAGAAATAACCGAAAAAGCGCAGACAAAACATCCCGAAAGCAATTTCGAACGACAAGCGATAGACATAAGCACCCTCCTCATTTGAAGTTAATAAACGCCCGGGCTTGGGCTATTTCAGCTCCATACCGTTTATAATCCGCAATTTTTTTCCTTCGGGAAGCGTCCGACTTGCCGGAAATGGCATCGCCTAGTATAGTGACTTTGTACTTTCTATTCAAAGCGCCTTGGCAGGTTCTGTCAACGCATTCTTCCGCAGCCATTCCGGCAATCAATAGATGGTTTACTTGATTTTTTTGTAAAAAAGCGTAAAATTCTTCATTTGAAAATGCATCCATTTTATGCTTAACAAATTGATTCTGATTAATCACCGGAAGTCTCGGATCCATTGCGGCCCCGGGCTTGCCTTCAAGAAGAAAATCCTGCGTTACCAACCGCAGGGGGGAATTTCTCGTGTATTCGTGGGTAACGTAAATAACCAACCAGCCTTTTTTATCGGCATTTTGAATCAGGCTATTGACAACTGGAATCATGGAATCCGTTTGCGCCAAATTCAACGGCCGTTTGCCGTCTTTCTCTGTCATATCTTTTTGAATGTCAATAACCAATAGCGCGGTCCTGGGCGATGAATAGGACGTGATAGGCGCGCCTTTGGTTACCGATGCAAATGGCGCGAACACCGCAACACCAAATCCCATTACAAAAACAACAATCCCGGCCAATATTATCGCAACTTTTATCATCGAATTCCCCCCTTTTTATTTTAGTTTTTCGGCCAAATTCAATCAATTCAATTTAAAAGGACTTTCATTTACAATTTCACCAAGCAACCTTTGAGCTTTTTCAATCTGTTCTTTTTCCCCGTCAATCGCCAGCCAAACGGCGCCTTCCGCCCCGCACACGCCGCCACCGGCGACAAGCGTGGCCTTGACGCCGAATAAAATTTGCATCGCCTCGATTTCGGTCAGAATTTCTCCGGGAACCGGAAGCAGTCTCGACCCTGTTGCGCCTGGTTTATTAAGAATGCATGCAACTGCATCAATATCATCAGAAACCCTCTTTTCCAGACCAATCGGCAATAAAAGCTTGACCCGTCTTCCCAGAACCGCCTGAAGCGCAACAACGATAGTTCCGCCTTTGGGGTGGCCGATTAAAATACCCGCTTTTTTCTGAACCAGATTGACGCAATTCGCGCCTTTTACGATGACATCGCCATCCTTGAGATCATCGACAATGTCGAAAATAGTTTTTCCTTTTTGCCATAAACCGTTTACAATGACAACATCACCAGGGAATTGCGATTCATCGGGGAGCCTGCCGGTGTCGGTTGTTCTGATCGTCGGCGGCAACGTAACGCCCCTGAAAAAGCGGTTGCGTTTAAAGTCTTTTACCTGTCCAAGCCTAGTAAGCAATTCTTCGGCAACATACCCGTTTGTTGTGCCGGCCACTAGTACAATCGTTCCTTTGGAAATCGCATTTATAATTGACTCATGCTCTATTGCCGCCTTGGCGACCAGTCTTTTTCCAGAAGCAGGCGTTAGCATTATTTGAAACATGATTTTTCACTCCTTTAGCCATTCTGAGAATTGCTTCGTTGAACCGTATTTTGATTTATAGATTATAATACCGTTCAAATGTTAAATTCTCCTTTTCCAACATACGCGCAGCAACCACCGATATAAATCCCATATTCGTCGTTTGCAATTGTCCCTCGCATGAATATTTTGGAAGGCCGTTTCATTTCATATCCTTGTTCATTTATCATTTCAAATTCATTGCCGAATATGCCGTATTTCAGCAAATAGCCAACCAAAGGCCCTGCTGCTGAGCCCGTAGCGGGGTCTTCAAGGATTCCGGCATGAGGCGCAAAAAACCTCGAATGAATCCGGGATTCCTTTTCAATAGTTTCCTTTGTAAACAAATACGGAGCTAAACAACCGGTTTCTTTGTAGAATCTACCCAATTTATCAGCGTTTCCATAAGCTTTTTGAATTGAAGAGAGCGATTTAAGCGGCAGAATAAGAATTTTATTTCCCGTGGAAACTTCCTCCATAGGCAGGGCGTCTGCAATATCTTCCGGTAAAAGACCCACAAGGTCGGCGATCATTTTTTTATCAGTATATTGTTTTAAAAATTCCGGCTTGTTTTGTTTCATCCAAACAACATCACCCTTAAATTCAACGGGGATAACTCCAACTTTCGTCTTGAGCCGTAGGAATCTTTTATTGCTTGACCATAGATTCGCTATTTTAGCAATTGCAAATGCCGTCCCCAAGGTCGGATGCCCTGCAAAAGGGACTTCCATTTTAGGAGTGAAGATTCTTATTTCAAAATCAGCGTTCTGATCGTTAGTGTTAAATATAAACGTGGTTTCTGAATAGTTTATTTCGTTGGCAAGGCTTTGCATCTGATCGGAATTCAGATTTTCAGCGTGAGGAAATACCGCCAACTGATTTCCAGCGTATGGAGAAGTTGTAAAAACGTCAACGAAAATGCACTCCTTAATCATAGGTTCTCTTTCATTTTATTTTTTTCCAGAGGTTTTTGTTTCTGGATTGAATCGAATATTTTTCTCGTTGCTTCCGTGCCGATTCCATATTGTTTGCCTAAACGCACTATAGTCCCGCCAAAAAGATCGCGCTCGTCCGGTCTCCCCTTGATTTCAAAATCCCGTTGAAAAGACGTCTTTGTTTCAAAACACAGGTTATGAGCTTTTTCCAAAGAATCGGAAATTATCGTTGGAGGTAATCTTGTTTTTTTGCGATTTTAACGATTTCCTTCATGATGTTTTCCACGTCATTCCTGGGGCCTTGGGATAACAAAACCTCACCTACCGTTTTCGAATAATTCGCGGTAACCAAACCAAGTGAGGCGATAAAAATAAACTTGCACCAAATCTCACTATAGGGATTTTCAAACCATTCGTATGTTATTCGTGCCTTATCAAACAATTCGAATAGCGCCGGACAAACGGATTTCTTTTCAGGATCGCTTCCCAGTAATATCGTCTTGGCTCCACGGCCCGTCTGGACGACCTTTCCGGCTTTTTCAATATGTGTTGCCACGTAAACGCATGAAGGGAAAACAATACCGTTATGGATTCGAAAACGTATCCTTTCGTAAATATCCACGCCGTTTAATAACGGAAGAACCATGGTCGAATCCGAAACTTTTGGAACAAGCCTGATTAAAACCTCATCCAGATCATAACTTTTAACGCAAATCAAACACAAATCCAAAAGAGGTAATTCCGAAATATCATCAGTTGCCAATGTTGGTTTGCAAACTAATATACCTTCGTCAGAATTTAGAATAAGGCCGTTTCTTTGAATTTCAGCAAGGTGCTGATTTCTGGCGATAAAGTAAATATTCAACTGAGGGTCATCCGCAAGCAACCGGGTGAGCTTGCCGCCGAAATATCCACCAACGCCGCCGACTCCGATTATAGCTATATTCATGTAAATATATCCTGCTTTTTTATTCGCGTTGGTCGTCCGATTTTTCATTCGCCAATTCTAAATAAAACTAAACATCTAACTTAAAACCGATATTAGTTTTTGAGGCAGGAACGCCGCCTCGAATGCTCCAGTTATCCAGTGGAGGCTCATTTAAAATGATGAGGATGTCCGAAGGAACAACTCCTAATTTTTCTAATCGTTCAATGATCTCCTTATATAAAAGACGTTTAGCGTCCAAGGACCTCCCCGGAAAGACCGTTAATTCGATGCTCACGCAATTCTCGGTCCTGTCCGACGGAAACTCGAAATTATCGCGTTCGATTTCAATAATCCGCTGGTATCGATCGCTGTCGGGAATTTTAAAACATTTGACAAGTGCGTCATGTACTTCCGTCAGAATGGCTTTTTTGATTTCTTTTGACCTGCCCTTGAGAAGGGTAATGGTAACAAGAGGCATAGTATCCTTTCTTTATTGCAATTATATTTTGAAGGGAACACGATCAAAATACAATTGGCGGAATGTCCCTTTCCTTGCAATTAACACCCATGTTCCAGTATTGCGCTTCACCGTGGGCAATCCGGAAGATGAAAATTTTATCGTTCGGGTATGCTTGAAAAACCTGGTGAAGCCAGGGACGGTCTTCAAACAGTTTTTTCTCCAGCGCACTATCGTTAACCTGCTCGATTTTTCCGGTGATCCGAACCATCTGCATGGTCCCCATTCCGTCTCCTGGATTATAAAAGCCCATTTCCACTTTCGGATTATCACGGAGCTGCTTGCAAAGCCGCTTCTGAGAGCCGGTATGGAAATAAAAACCGGTCGCATCGGCAAACCACATTGCCATGGCGCGCAGATGCGGCTGATCGCCAACCGCCGTGGCGACCCATGTGGCCGGGTTC
>Ga0182017_10000054_pt1 | contig 79215 bp, 73 predicted proteins | sample 712E3DmetaG_FD_120492 | JGI IMG/M metagenome (GOLD analysis project Ga0182017, IMG submission 120492) | Permafrost microbial communities from Stordalen Mire, Sweden - 712E3D metaG | ecosystem: Environmental > Terrestrial > Soil > Wetlands > Permafrost | place: Sweden: Stordalen | collected... | reverse complement strand
CGGGCGCCCGCGTCGCCGCGTCCCGGGTCGCGGCTTCCCGCGCCTTGTCGGTGGAGTCATGCTGGGTCATTTCGGCCTCCGTCTCGGCGCCAGTATGGGCTGCCGGCCGGGGCGATGGTTAAGGGTCAACGGCCCGTGGCAACGGCGGGGACGCGTCTAAAGCCGGCGCAGCTCCGAAGTCTCGTCCTCGGCGATGGCCCGGGCGCAAGTGGGGCAGTACCAGCGGGCTTCGAGGGGCGTGCCGCAGGTTCCGTGGCGGAGAGCCTCGCCGGACTCCGGCCGGGCCCCCCAATCGGCCAGCAGCCGCAACGCGCCGGCCAGCTCGAGGCCCTCGGCGGTCAACTCGTAGGCGAGGCGGACCGGGCGCTCGGAGTAGGGGCGGGCCAGCAGGACGCGTTCGCGTTCGAGGCGTTTCAGTCGATCGGACAGGATGTTGGGCGCGATGCCGGGCAGGGCCGACCCGAGGTCGTTGAAGCGCAGCGGGCCTTCGAGCAGGGACTCGACGATCAGCAGGCACCACCGGTCGCCGACTCGATCGAGGGCGGCCTGGAGGGGCGACGGCTGAGCTGTGGCGACCGACCGGTCGATGGCCGATCGGTCGATGGCCCGCCCTCCGCGCGACGGCTGAGCGTCTCCTGTCATGAGCTCCATGGTAGCGAGTCCGGTCTTGCGCTCCTCGCCGCGGTAGGGTAACTTGCCACTAGCTAGTAACTATGGCACAGCAAGCGGCGCCGGTCTGATTAGGACGAGCGCGGGAGCAGGTAAATGAGCGCACTGGATGAACTTCAAGCGGCAGTGACCAAGGTGGCCGAGCGAGCCGCGCCGGCTGTCGTCGGCATCGGCGGACGCTGGCACCGCGGCAGCGGCGTGGTCGTGGCCGAGAACCGGGTGCTGACGAACGCCCATAACGTCCACGGTGACGGAGCCACCTGCGTCTTCGCCGACGGACGGCATGTGCGGGGCAATCTGCTCGGCGAGGACATGGACGGCGATCTCGCCGTGCTCGAGGTGAATACCGGAGGCATCGCGCCGCTGGCGTGGGGGAGCGCTGCGCTCACGGGCGTCGGGGCCGCGGTGTTCGCGGTGGCGAGTGCGGGCAACGGTGGATTCCGGACGACGGTCGGGCAGGTCTCCGGTGTGGCGCGGTCGTTCCGCGGACCGGGCGGGCGGCTGATCGGCGGGAGTATCGAGCATACGGCGCCGCTCGCGTCGGGCTCATCCGGCAGCCCGATCCTCGACGCCGAGGGCCGGCTCCTCGGCCTGAACACGCAGCGGTTGGGCGAGGGCTTCTACCTTGCTCTGCCGGCCGATGACGACCTCAAGGCCAGGATCGACGCCCTCACCCGGGGCGAGTCGACCGTTCGTCCGCGGCTTGGAATCGCAGTGGCGCCGGGCCATGTGGCGCGGCATCTGCGGCGGGCAGTCGGCCTGCCGGACCGAGACGGCATCCTGGTCCGTGCCGTCGAGGAGGAGAGCCCGGCCAAGAAGGCGGGGATCCGCGAGGGAGACCTGATCGTCTCTGCTGCAGGCGTTGCCTTGACCGATCCGGACGAGTTGCACGCCGCTCTCGCTCTCGCCGGAACCGGATCGATCGAGATCGGGCTGGTTCGCGGGGTCGAGGAGCTGGTCGTCAAGGTCGACCTGGGCCCGGGAGCGGCGACCAAGCCGGCCACAAAGCCTGCCGGCAAATCGGGCGAGAAGCCGGGCCCGGAGCCGAGTTAGAGAGCGGTCGCGGCGGGCGGAGGACCCCACGACGGCGTTGGGTGCGCCATGATTGACCCATGTCTTCGAAACGAGTCGGTGCCGCCCGCACCGTGATCGGGGTCGATGTCGGTTCGACCCATATCAAGGCCGTGCTCGTGGCGCGGGGGAGTGGCGTTCAGCACGTCGCTCGCCGAGCCACCGAGACCCACCTCGTGCGCGGCGGCGGCGCGTACCACAAGCCGGCCGAGCTGCTCGCGGCGGTCTCGTCGGCGATCGCCGAATGCGTCGCCGCGGCCGGTGCGGGGCGAAAGCCAGCCGCCATCGGGATCGCCAGCATGGCCGAGTCCGGCGTCCCCGTCGATCGCCGTAACCTGCCCATCGGAGAGATGCTCGCCTGGCACGACCCGCGTCCGGAACGCCAGGCGGCGTGGTTGGAGAGGCAGATCGGGGCCGCGCAGCTCTTCGCGCGGACGGGACTCCGGCCGGAGCCCAAGTACACCCTGCCGAAGCTGTTGTGGCTGCGCGAGCAGAAGGCGGCCGACTTCACGCGACTCCGCCATTGGGCCGGGGTGGCCGAACTGGTCGCGCTGGATCTGACCGGCGCCCTGGCCACGAACGCTTCGCTGGCCTGCCGGACCCTCGCCTTCGATGTCACGAAGCGGGCCTGGGATCCCGAACTGCTCGGTCTGGCCAGCCTCGAACCGGACGAGATGCCGGAGGTTCTGCCGCTCGGGCGGGCCGCCGGCGGACTGACCGCCGCGGCCGCCGTCAGGCTCGGATTGCCGGGCGGGACGCCCGTTGCGATCGCCGGCCACGATCATCTGGCGGCAGCGATCGGAGCCGGAGTGACGAAGCCGGGCGACGCGCTCGACTCGATGGGCAACGCCGAGGCGACGTTGCTCGTGACCGGCCGACCGGTTCTCGAGGACGAGGTTCGACGCGGCGGCTTCTCGACCGGCTGCCACGCCATCGACGGACTGGCCTACGTCGTCGGCGGGCTGCAGTCGTCCGGGGCACTCGTCGAGTGGTTCCTGGACACGTTTCTCGGCGAAGCGGCCCTCGCCGGCCCCAGGACAGCGCCGGCGGCGCGCGGCAAGGTCGGGAAGCCGGTCGCGCAACCGGATCGCTACGCTCGTTTCGTCGCGCTTCTGGAGCGGGCCGGTCCCGGCCCGGTGGAGCCGATCGTTCGGCCGTATCTGCGCGGTCGAACCGCGCCGCATCGCGATCCGGCTGCCAGCCTCGAGTTCGAGGGATTGCGCGAGACGCACGGCATGCCGGATCTGGCTGGCGCCGTCGTCGACGGCGCGGCTTACCACGTCCGCTGGATGCTCGACGAACTGGCCCGCATCACCGGTATTCCCCTCGACCACGTCAAACTCACCGGCGGAGGGGCGCGCAATCGACGCTGGGTGGCCGCCAAGGCGGCCCTCGGACCCGGCCGGCTGGAAGTGGTCAGGACGGAGGAGGCGGCCGCGTTCGGTGCCGCGCTGGTCGCGGGCGTGGCCTGCGGCTTGTACGGCTCCGTGGCCGATGCGCTGGCCGAAGCCTCACCCTTCGATCGGGTCACCGTCCCGGCCACGATCAGGGCCCGCTACGACGCGGCGTACCTGGATCGGTGGCTGCCGGCGGTGATAGCACGCCTGCGTCAGGGGGGCCTCGCATAGCCTCCCGTGCCTACCGGAAGGCGGCCGATTCCTGGCGGACCAGCTCGACCAGGTTACCCAGGGCGATCGGGATGTCTGCGGCGTGGAGTCCCCATGCCGGAGCCTCGGCGACGCTGATGTCGGGCCGGTGGTCGGAGGTACCGCCCGGCCGGTCGATCTGCAGCCAGGTCGCGCCGCCGGAGCTGACGCAGTGGGCCGAGAACTCGTTCGGATACGAAACGAAGGGGGTCTTCGCGTTGACCCCCGGGGCGCCCTTGCCGAAGAAGGTCGCGACGCGGTCCGTCGGTACGTAGGTGAGCAGCGAGGCGGTTCCGCCGCCGGGAGCGGCCGGGTTCACGCACAGCACCTGCAGCGGCACGCCCGTGTTGTGTGTGGACGAGCCGAAGCCTGTGTCGACTCGGCCGAAGAGCGAGTTGGCAGGCGGGGTCCGCTCGAAACTCGAGTAGGCGACGACGCATCCGGTCTGGGAGGACGACGAGCAAGCCGGGATGTTGGCAAAGTCGCCCCCGACGGACTCGCCGACCGGCACAGTCACGTTGCCGCCCATCAGCAGCGCCGACACGAGCAGCTTGCGAGTGTCCGGGTAGTTGTCTACCTCGGCCTTGATCAGCGACGTCAGCATCGTCGCGCCCTGAGAGTGACCGATGAAAACGATCGGCCGGCCGCCGTTGTAGTGGGCCATGTAGCTCCGGAAGCCCGACTCGACGCCGGCGAGGGCCACCTGCGCCGCCTGCGGTGAGATGTTGGTCGGATCGGAGATGGCCATTAGGGTCAGCTGCGGGTACATCGGCGCGTAGACATGGCAGACCCGCGAGAACTGGGCGGCCTGGGCGATGGCGACGGCCGTTTCCTCGGGGTCGATGGTCAGGTCGGCGTTGAGCGTCTGCTGATGGCTGACGGTGGGGTAGACGAAGAAGCAGTCGACCGGTGGGTTGGCCGCCGGGGAGGCCGACTGGACGGTGGACACGCCCTGGGCGTCGACGACGGTCGCGTTGAGGTTGCCCTCACAAGGGTTGGCCGCGATGCCCGGTTTGCAAAGCCAGACGGTGTCGTCCGGCGCCGACGAGGCCGGTGCGGTCGAACGGGAGGCGGTCCTGGAGGCGGTCGAAGCAGGGGCGGTGGAAGCCGACGCGGACGCCGACGCGGACGCCGGCGCGGGCGATTGCGCGGGCGACTGCGCCGCTGAGCCACATCCGGCCAATGTCAGAACCATGGCCAGCGCGAGCGGTGCGATTGGTCCCCTCATCGGTCGATTGTGATCTCCACGGCGCCGATCTGTCCAGCGATCGGGGCCTGCCCTTCATCGGCCGGCGGCGAACCCATCAGGAGGCGTGGCCGGTCCGGATCGTCGTTGTGCATGACCACGTCCGCCTTCTCCTGGGGCCGGGCTTCGGCGAAGTAGAGCTGCTGACCGGGCACGTAGCGACCGGCGTAGCGACGCAGTGCCTCCTCCTCGCCCCCGAGATAAGCGGAGTCCCTGACGGCCGCCCGCCGCTGCGTCTCGGAGAATGGGACTGCCACGAAGACGCGCATGTCCCAGGCATCTATCAGTTCGGGGCGGAGCAGGAAGACGCCGTCGAGCAGGAGGATGGCATCCGGGGCGGTGCGTTCGATTGGCGCGGCGACCGGCTCGTCGGTCCGGTAGTCGAAGGCGCGGCGTCGGAAGTTGAGGCTGCCGCCCGGTCCCAGCGGGTCCAGCAGCGCCGCCCGAAGTGCCGCGTAATCGAACGAGTCGCGGTAGTAGCCCTCGGCCGAGTCGGGGCCGCGTGCATAGCGCGCGGCGCGGGGCCGGTGGAAGCCGTCGACCGATGCCCGGATTACCGGCCGTCCCGACCGCTCGATCAACGGCTCGAGTTCGTCGGCGAGGATCGTCTTCCCGGCGGCGTCGGGGCCGTCGATCGCGACGCGCACCGGATGCGGACGTTCGACCTCGAGGATGAGGCGAGCCAGCGTTTCGAGGCAGTTCGAGCGCTCGGGGGTCATCGATCGATTCTATGTCGCGGCCTGCCCGGTTCGTCCTGCGGCCCGCCCGCAGGGGCAGCGGACTCGGGCCGATTCGGGGCGTAGACTCGTGGCATGAACTGGTTCGTCGACTCCCGCAAGCTCCGAATGCCCAAACCCGAAGAAGCGCTGCCCGGCCGCCACACCTCGATGCCCGTGCCCGAACGGCACGCCGTTCTGGGCGCGTCGTTGCGGCCGCCCTATCCCGCCGGCACCGAGATCGCCGAGTTCGGCCTGGGCTGTTTCTGGGGCGCCGAGAAGCTCTTCTGGCAGACGCCGGGCGTCGTTTCGACCGCGGTCGGCTATGCGGGAGGCTTCTCGCCGAACCCGACCTACGAAGAGGTCTGCACCGGCCGGACCGGCCACATCGAGACGGTCCGCGTCGTCTTCGATCCGAAAGTCGTCTCCTACGGCGAGCTGCTCAAGCTCTTTTGGGAGGAACACGACCCGACGCAGGGGATGCGCCAGGGCGGCGACCAGGGCACCCAGTACCGCTCGGCGATCCTGACCCACGGCGAAGCCCAGCAGCGCGAAGCCGAGGCCTCGAGGGCCGTATTCCAGGAGCGCCTCACGGCCGCCGGCAAAGGCACGATCGCCACGGAGATCGTTCCCGCCCCCGACTTCTATTTCGCGGAGGGCTACCACCAGCAGTATCTCGAGAAGAACCCGAACGGCTACTGCCCGAACCATGCCACCGGCGTGACTCTACCGGTCGACTTCTTCAAGTCGGAGGGAGCAGCGCGACGGGCTGCGGACGCGGCGAAGGCCATCGAGCAGGCTCGCTGAGGCTTCCGGGCCCGCGGTGAGCACGAGTGTCACTGTCACGGCCGTCTCGACGCCGGCTCCCGTCTCGACGCCGGCACCGGGCTCGACGCCGGTTCCCGGCGCGACCGCGGCCCCGGGCGCTGCGACTCCAAACGACACCTCGTCGCTGGCGCCGGGCGAGACGCCGGGGCCGAGCGATTCGGCCGCGACTGATTCGTCCGCACCCTCCGGCGTCGCCATGGCCGGGGCGGCCTCTCCGTCCGGCTCGGGCGGCGTGTCCGGCGGTCAGTCGGTCGCGCCGGAGCAGCAGTCGGGCGACGGTTCGGGCCCCCTCGTCTTCGGCTTGATCGGCGTCGTGGTCGTGCTCGGTCTGGGCGGCCTGGCCGCTTTCCTGCTCTTCCGACGCCGGCGCACTACCGCGGAGGCGAGCCCGCCGCCCGCAGGCTGATCGTCAGGCGGCCCCCGGCTCGTAGACGGACAGCATCCGGCCTGGCGCAGCCTCGAAACGATCTACCAGCACGAAGCCGGCGGCGTACGTTTGCGTGGCCAGCCAGGCGTCCTCCTGCGAGCCGCCGCAGGATGCGGACACACTCGTGTCGCACAGCACAACCAGCACCGTAGTCCGGTCCGGCGCTGCGACCCTCGCGCCGTCGCTGACCAGCGGGTAAAGGTAGGTGTCCGTGGAACGGCCCCCCGTCAGCCCGACGAGCGCGATCGTCTTGCCGGAGGCGTCGCCTTCGAGCCGGCTCGCGGCGCTCTGGGCGGCAGACCAGCTGAATGGGGTCGTGCCGGACGGCCACTGTGCGGCGCTCTGCCAGACCAGGCCGGCAAGGATCGCCAGGCACACGAGAGGACCGCACGCCTTCGCGGCTCGACCGAGCGCTCCGGCCGCGCGGCTCGGCCTGAGCCGCCACAGGGAGCCCAGGAGGATGCCCGCCGCAACGATCACAAATGGGTCGGCCACGATGTGGTACTGCTCGGTCAGTTCTTTGAGGTCGGCCAGGTTGGCGAGGCCGAAGACCAGGGCCGCGGTCAACGCCGCCAGCGAACCGACGATGAGCCGCGTGCCGTCTCGTTCGCGCGCTGCCGCCCCGAGAGGATCGTCGGCTTCGGCGGGATCGTTCGTCGGTCCCGCCTCCGACACGATCCGGGGCCGCGCCGTCGCGACCAGGCGCCAGACAAGGCCGGCGGCGCAGGCCACAGACACGGCCGAGGCAAGGACCAGACCGGATGTCTGGCCCCACAGCGGCCAACCGGTCAGAGGCCAGGCCAGGATCCGAACCGGTCCGACTGCGAGTCGATAGGCGAGGGAGTGCGATGCTTGCCCGGTCGGGCCGGTCAGGTAGGCGACGATTGCGTGTGTCTCGGCGAATCTGTGGCCCAGCTCATAGAAGATGAACGGGACATAGGTGACGACGATCACTGCCGCGGCGGCGGCTCCCCAGAGGGCGATGTGTCTTCGCCGACCGGCCGGGCCGCGCACGAGCAACGCGATCAGGATGCAGGCCATCGGCACAAAGAGCGCGATCCCGGCGAGGTCGGCCTGCATGGATATTGCGGTGCCGGCCGCGGCGACCGGCAGCCAGGCCGGCTTCCGCCCCGACCAGGCCTGCCAGGCGCCGAGCAAGGCTAGGGCCGCCCCCGGCTCCATGACCGTTGGGTTCCAGATGAAGCCCGAGAAGAAGACCAGGCCACCGGAGGTCGCAGCGAGCAGCGCGGCCGCGAGTCCGGCCGCCGTGCCCGCGATAGACCGGGCCACCCACCACACCATCGGCACGACCGCCAGGCTGGTCAGTGCGGTCTCGAACAGTACCGGCGTGGGATCGCCGTTGCCCAGCCACGCCGCGGGCAGCATCAGATCGAGATACAGGGCGCCGTGGTGGAAGGTGCCCGGTGAGGCGAGCATGCCCAGCTGCGGGAGAGAGCCCGAGTGGAGCGCGTCTCGCAGGGCCAACATCAGCCCGCCCTGGTCCGAATCCCAATCGGCGCCGGCCTGAAGGTTGTTCAGACGCAGGTACGCGGCCACCAGCACGATGAACGCCAGACCGAGCGCCTCGGGCAAGTGGCCGGCGATCCCGACCCGAATCGACGTGGCCCTGGAATTCGGGCCGTGGCTGGCTTGCGGCATTTCGGGATTATGGCCGCTCCGAGAGGCGTCCATTTCGCCAGGCAACTACTTTGGTTCGGGCGAGGGCCTCGTCGAGAATGCGGTCGAGCTGGCTGACGGTTCCGGCCAAGCCCTATCGCATACCGTCGACGCCGCTGTCGCGTGCGTGGCAGGCGGTGCCGAGGCGCGGGCGAAGTCGGACTACACGATTCCGAGTGGTCGCTCGATGGCTGCGTCGGCGTGGAACTGGCGATCGACCAGGACGCGGATGATGTAGTCGATCTCGAGGCCCGCCCCGTCGAAGGACGGCGCCGATCCGGGGGGAACGAGCAGGCTGACCTGGGCGGAGCCACTCGTCAGCGAGGCCGGATCCACGGCCGCGGATGCGATGATGCCCTCAACGCCGTTGGGGGCGTTGGTGCGACGGTGGATCTCGATTCGGGCTCCACGCCCGGCTGGAGCCGACGGCCACGAAACCTTGATCGCGATCTCCTGGCCCGCCGGCGCAGGCAACGGCGAGAGGACGTCGATCGTCCCGTCGCCGACGGCCACGCCGGCCAGAAGACTCGCGCCGCCTTGCTTGCCGACACCGGCCCGCAACAGGTCGGGATGCTGGGCCAGGGGCAGGTAGCTCGCAAGCCAGTGATCGGACCCCATCGCTATGTCCCAGCGGACCTCGAGGGCCCAGGCGATGATCGACTCGCCCAGATGCGCCGTCGGCGGACCGAGCGGCGGCGCCGGGACGGCGAAGGGCGCTTCCCATGTTTCGCCCGGCTGGAGGCTCGTCGGAACCGCGGGCTCGAGGAAGGCGTCGGCCGAGAAGAGCTTGCCCTGCGTCTCGACCCAGCGCTCGGTCCAGATGACCTCACCTTTTGAGTTGCGGTGGTCTTCTTCGCGACGAACCTCGTCGAGGCGGAGGCCGACGAGCCGAAGGTAGGCCTTGCGCGCGTCGATCTTCCTCGTGGCCGCCAGCCGGACTCGACCGGTGATCCCGTCACCGACCCGGGCCGGCTGGTCGACGACGATCTCGCCGCTGACTGCGCCGTCGGTCGGCCGCAGGAGCTCCTCGGCCGCGACGGAGTGGAGCGGGTGGCTGCCCTCCGCTCCGGCGAGCCGGGGCCCGTCGAGGGCGTCGAACGGAGATGGGGCCGATCCGGTATGGCCGGACGCCAATCCACCGACGATGTTCGACAACATCGGGAAGCCTCCATGCGAAACGGGCCGAGGGCCGGACCGATCGCCGACCTATCGAGCCAATGGTAGATGACCTACTACGCTGTGAGATCCGCGAACGTCCAGTCGCCCCGACCGGGGATCCGCCCGTCGACCTCGCTGGCCTTCACCGGCCTGTGAGCGGACGCTCTCGAGGAGCTGCGGCGCGATCCGGCCAGGTCCGGGCGAGCGCCAACCCGCTCTACCTGAGCGTCCGCTCCGCATAGCGCTCGAGACGTTCCAGGGCCTGGGGCATGTTCGTACGGCCGTAGCCGACGCGGAAGTGATTTCCCGTGTCGCCGAAGACCGTTCCGGGCATCAGGAGCACGCCGGTCTCGCGCACCAGCTCCTCCGCGAACGCCTCGACGGGTCGATGAGCCGCCAGGCGCACGAACCCGACGCTGCCGCCCCGCGGCCGGACCCAATTGAAGACCCCGTGCCAGCGCTCGAAGAACGCGTCGAGCAGTGGCAGGTTGGCCGCCACGATGGCGCGGTTGCGAGCCAGGACGCGATCCCGGGCTCGCAGGGCGATCAACGCCAGCGCCTCGCTCGGGCCGGAATTGCAGATCGTGGTGTAGTCCTTGAAAGCCGCCAGCCTGGTCAGAAGGGCGCGGTCCCTGGTGGCGACCCAGCCGATGCGCAGACCGGCCAGCCCGAACGACTTCGAGAGCACCCCGATGCTCACGGCCGTGTCGAGTGAGTCGGCGCCGGCGGGCAGCCGATCCGCGGGGTCGAACTCGAGGAAGCGATAGACCTCGTCCACGATGAGGCGGGCGCCGGACTCGGCCGCCAGCCCGACCAGCCGGTCGAAGGTCGCTCGGTCGCTCAGCGACCCGGTGGGGTTGTGAGGCTCGTTGACTACGATCAACCGCGTGTTCGGCCGGAGGGCTGTCCGCACCTCCTCCACGTCGAGTCGCCAGCCATCGGTTTCCCGTAGCTCTACCCGCGAGACGTCGGCGCCGGCCGCGGTGCCTACTTCGGCCAGAGACTGGTACGCCGGCCGGACCACTATGGCGTGGTCGCCCGGCCCCAGGAGCACGTTGTGGAGGGCGAATATCGCCTCCTCCGCGCCGGCAAAGACGAGCACATCGTCCGCTCCGAGGCTGGTGTAGAGGGACGCGATCTCGGCCCGGAGCGCCGGGTCGCCCGTGGCTTCGGTGTACCCGAGACGCAACTCCGCCCAGCGCCGCCTTCCGTCTCCGTCGGCCAGTTCGAGCAGGTCGTTCATCGGCCAGCCCTCCACGTCGGATGCGCACAGCAGGAACTCGGCGTTGAACTCCCAGCGGGCGAAGAAGCGTTCCAGTGCGAAATCGGCCAGGCGCATAGGACCTCCGTATCTACGTGTCAACGGTACCGAATCCGGCCCGATTACGAGATATGGCGGGGTGAGACTTGCGCTTGCCCGGCCGATACCTACGGGGCAGGGCGGCCGAACTGTTCTGGTCGTCCATGCGCAGGAGTCCGCACACCGACACCGATGGCCGGCGGGCGGCACAGCTTCCCGGAGCGGTCGACATCGATGAAGCCGACGACGCAGTCCGAATCCTCCGCGGACCGGTTCGCGAATGGAGGCAGGTTCGCGTGAACCTGCCCGCGGCCGGCTGGCTTGCCACGCACGGGCTCGGCCACGGCGAGCGGCTGGGCGCGCGCCGCAGCCTCCGGGGCCGGCTGGCCTGGTTTTCCGCCAGCTATGTGCGCCGGCCGGGCCTGGCCACGCTGACCTTCGGGCTGGGCGTGACCGCGATCTCGGCCCTGCTCGAGGCCGTGAATCCCTCCAACCACTGGATCCTCTTCGAGGACGTCTCATGCGGCGTGGCCCCGACCGTGGGGGCGATTGCCGTGGCCATGGCCGCCGCCAGAGGCGGTCGCGAGGACCGGGCATTCAGGACATCGCTGGGGATCTCGATGGGACTGGTTGCGGTCGGCCAGTTGATCGCCGACGTCCCGGACGTGTTCAATCGGACCTTCGGCCCGCTCGGTGCCCTTTCGGATGTCTGCTACGTAATCGGCGCGGTCCTGGGCATCGTCACCCTCATGGCCGCCCTGTATCGGCGTCTCGACGGAGAGTCGCGGCGGGCGGTCGTCCTGGACGGGCTCGTGATCATGGCGGCCGCAACCACCTTCGTCCTCTGGAACTGGCTGCACACGAGCATCCTGCCCGGAAGCCAGGTGGCGGTGCTCTTCGCAGACCCGACGGCGAATCTCTTCGTCCCTCTCGTCGCCGCGCTCTTCCTGGCCAGCGCGGCCGCAAGCGTCGTCGCCGCGCTGGCGCTGCGGATCGAGCCGTCACGGCGGGGAGTCTGGGCCGTGGCCGCCGGGATCGCGCTCATCTCGCTCGCCTGGTATGGCTGGATCGGGCGGTTCATGGCTGGCAAGCCCGACGGCATCGAGCCGATGGACTTCATCTTCCCCCTGGGCGCGCTGCTGGCCTCATACGGCGGCGTGACGTGGACGATGGACCGCTCGACGGATCCCCACTACAACCGCGTGGCCCGCGGCATCTCCGATTGGCTGCCGATCGCGGCGATCCTCGGCTGCGCGATCCTGGACGTGATGCCGCGCACCCGACCGCTCGAGGTAGACCCGATCGCCGTCGGCACCTGCGGTGTTGTCCTGCTGGCCGTCGTGCGGCAGCGGCTCCTCCAGGGCCGCGAGCGGGTGGCCTCGGAACGGTTGACCTCCGAGATGAGCGAGCGGGCCGCCACGACGGTCTCGCTCGCACGTCTCGAGGCGGGGTCGACGATCGAAGAGACGGCGCAACGCATCTGCTCGGAGGCGATGAGGATCGCCGGCATCGACACCGTGGTGCTCTTCGCCTTCAGCCCGATCGGAGTGGTGCCGCTCGCCAGGAGCGGCCAGGAGTGCCGGCCGGTGACCGTCGGCGAGCCGATCCCGGACCTGATCGGGCAGGAGTTGATCGAGCACGCCGAGTTCGGGTTGTGGCTCGAGTCCTGGATCATTCGCGACCCGCGTGACGAATTCGAGCGGGCCACGATCGCTTCCGGACTGCGGGCCGAGGCACTCGCGCCGCTGATCTGGAATGACGAGCCGATCGGGGTGCTCTCCATGGGGGCAACAAGACCAAACCACGCGCGGCGCCTGGCCGACCGACTGGCGACCCTGACCGAGTTCAGCGTCATGTCCGCCGCCGTCCTCGGTCCGATGCTGTCCGAGCGCTGGCAGCGCGACCGCCTGCGGGCGGAGGTCCGGACCGTCATCTCCGAGCGGGCCTTCACGCCGATCTTCCAGCCGATCGTAGACCTGGCGACGCGGAGGTTCGTCGGCTACGAGGCGCTCACGCGTTTCGATGACGGGATGCGGCCCGACCTCCACTTCCTTGCGGCAGACAAGGTCGACATGATGGTTCAACTCGAGATGGCCTGCCTCCGAGCACAGGTGGAGCAGGCACGGCGCCTGCCGGAGGGAACCTTCCTGAGTCTCAACGTCTCGCCTGCGCTGGCAATATGCGTCACGCCGCTGCTCGATGTCGTGGCGTCGGTCGACCGCCCGGTCGTGCTCGAGATCACCGAACACGCCGAGATCGAAGACTACCCTCGCCTCATGGCCGCCCTCGACCAGGTTCGAGACAACGCAATGCTGGCCGTCGACGACGCCGGCGCCGGCTATGCGGGCCTGCACCACATACTGGAGTTGCGGCCTCAGTACGTGAAGCTCGACATCTCGCTGGTCCGCAGCATCGACAACGACCCGGCTCGACAAGCCATGGTCACGGGCATGACCCGCTTCGCCGAGAGCGTCGGGTGCGCCCTGATCGCCGAGGGGATCGAGACCGAGAACGAGCTGACCGCCCTCAAGCTGCTCAAGGTCGAGTTCGGTCAGGGTTACTACCTGGCCAGACCCTCCGCGATCGAGGCCATCGCCGGGGCGGGGAAGAGGGCCGGACAAATGGCGACACGGGCCCGCAAGCCGCGTCCCAACCGTGAGGCGGCCTAGGTGCTGTTCCCCGTCACGATCGAAGCGCTCCCGAGCCGGTAGATGGCCATCGATCCGAAAGACCTGGCGATTCATGACGAGATCGTCGTCGAGACCGAGATCGACGGCGTCTCTGTCGGGCTGTCGGCCTTCGTCACGAACGTCCTTGCGGACGAACTGTGGCTGGCCACCCGGCTCCCGGAACCGCGTCTGCTGAGCCTCGCCGAAGGTCAGCCGATCCATCTCTCGTTTGATCGCAACGGCGCCCTGATAGTCGAGAGCGTCTTCCTCCGGCGCCTCGGCAGCAGCCGCCTGGGCATGGAGAAGTCCCGCGTCTTCGCGGTCAAGCGACCGGGCGGCGTCGACACGGTTCAGCGTCGGGCGCACGTCCGGGTCGATCTGGAGAGGTCGGTGCGCATCCGGGCGCTCGGCAGCCTGGGCACGGAGCAGATCGGCACGGGCCGAACCATCAACATCGGCGCCGGCGGAGTCCAGTTCACGACCGAGATGCCACTCCTGTTCGGCGAGCAGCTCCGGCTGGCCCTGGTGCTGACCTCTCGCGACATCGTCGTCGCCGGGGGCGTCATCGTGCGTATCGAGGACGGCGACCCGCCGCCGGCGGCCGCCGCAACCACCGGCAAGGCCCGGGTCGAGCACTCGAAGGTCGCGGTTCGCTTCGACAAGATCAGCGAGATCGACCAGGAGCGCATCACCTGCCACATCCTGTCGGCCCACCGGCGGCGCGCCAGGGAGCCGGCGGGGCTCCAGTCACAAGTGCGGGTTGCTCCGGTCTATCCCGAGCCGCCGCAGACCGCTGAACCGGTCCCCGAAGAAGCCGTCGGGCTGCCGGCCCAGCCGGGCTTCGGGCCCTAGTCCGGCGTCAGCTGCAGATAGTCGCCCTCCCGGAATCCCATGGACTCGTAGAGCAGCCTGCCGTCGGCGCTGGCGCGAAGCCATACGCGGCGCGCGCCCGCGGCTCGGGCCGCCTCGACAAGTCGATCCATCAGCGCCCGAGCCAGCCCCATCCGCCGTGCCTCCGGCCGCGTGTAGACGTTGAGGATGTAGGCCTCCATTCCCGTGGGATTCTTGGGCCCGGGCGGATGCGGAAACCACATCAGGGCGGCCGATGCGACCGGTTTGCCGTCGAGGTCGGCCATCCAGGCGATGAAGTCGCGGCCGAAGTGCTCGGCGATCCAGCGCTCGTTCGCGGCTGTGGTGGCCACCTGGTCGACGTCGGGGGCGTATTCCCCGCCGAACAGCTCCACGATCATGGCCATGCGGAACTCGAGGAGTGTGGCCAGATCGGACGTAGTTGCCGGCCTGATCGATGCACCGCCGTTCTCGCTGAGCGTCATGCCGGAATGATGCCCAGTCCGGCGGCTCGCCGTGCGGCCCCGGCGCGCCAACGGCCCTGCGCGCCGTTGCGGCGTCCGCGCCGGCGACCGGGGCACGGTCCGCGACTCGACCGATCGTGCGCGCGCCGTTCGGGTCGAAGTGCTAGCGTCGATCGGGCAGCGACCGTTCGGCCGCACCGGGCTCCTATCGCCCCGCAGTCAGGTAACTCGAGCCATGCGAGCCTTCTTCGGATTCCACATGCCCAGCTTCACGTTCGCGGACGCCACCGACGCCGCCCTGTTCGATCGAGTCGTCGAGCTTGCCCGGGCGGCCGAAACGGCGGGCTTCGACCTCGTCACGGTCATGGACCACTTCTATCAAATCGGGGCCATAGGCGCCGAGGAAGAGCCGATGCTCGAGGCATATACGGCTCTCGGGGCACTGGCGATGAAGACGGAGCGCGTTCTTCTCGGGACGATGGTCAGCGGCGTCACTTATCGCAACCCGGCGATGCTCGCCAAGGTCGTGACCACGCTCGACGTGATCTCCAAGGGCCGTGCCGTGCTCGGCATCGGGGCGGCCTGGAACGAGTCGGAGCATGCCGGCTACGGTTTCGAATTCCCGCCGATCGGCCGTCGCGAGGACCGCCTGGAAGAGGCCCTCACCATAGCCCGCGCCATGTTCACGGAGGTGCGGCCGAGCTTCGAAGGCACCTACTTCCGGATGGATCGGGCGCTCAACAACCCCCGGCCGATCCAGGCGGGTGGGCCGAAGATCCTCGTCGGTGGCGGCGGGGAGCAGCGAACCCTCAAGCTCGCTGCCCGATTCGCGGACATCACCAATTGGTTCGGCTCGTTCGAGGAAGCCACTCACAAGCTGGAGGTTCTCGACCGCCACTGCGAGGCGGTCGGTCGGGATCCGGCCGAGATTCTGCGCACCGTGTCGGCCCCGGTCGTCCTGGTCGACTCGGAGAGCGACAAGGCCGCGTTCCTCGCCGCGATCCCGGAGAGCCGGCGAGGCTCGGTGGTTCCGGCCACGGTCTCCGAGGCGGCCGACGTTCTGCATCGCTACCTCGACGCGGGCTTCGGCGGCTTCGTCTTCCGCAACGCCACGACCCGCACTCCGGAGGCGGTGGCCAGGGTAGGGGAGTTGATCAAGATCATGCGCTCCGACGGAATGCCGGCATGAAGGCCGACGTCAACGTCGAGGCCCTGCGCAAGCGGCTCACGCCACTCCAGTTCTCCGTGACCCAGGAGGCCGCCACCGAGCGCCCGTTCACCGGTGCCTACTGGGACAACCACGACGCCGGCTCGTATCGCTGCATCGTGTGCGGAGAGACGCTCTTCGCCTCGGGCGTGAAGTACGACTCGCACTGCGGCTGGCCGAGCTTCTACGACGTCGCCGACCGCGCCCGGGTCGTGACCCGACCGGACAACACGCTCGGCATGCGCCGGACCGAGGTCCTGTGCGCGAACTGCGGCGCGCACCTGGGCCACCTCTTCGACGACGGGCCGCGACCGACAGGCCTGCGCTACTGCATCAACTCGGCCTCTCTCGATTTCCAGAAGCGAGCCGGGGAGTAGCGACTGGCTCGCGGCTCAGGCGGCGACCGCCAGCCCGTCGAGGAACACCTTCACCGCCAGGATGGCGAAGATCGCGGCCGAGGCGCCGGCCAGGAACATCTCCATGTCGGATTAGCGCGCCGTGATGATCATCTTGGTCGCCCCGCCCGCGAGTTCGATCTCGTAGCGATCGGGCGACTCGAGAGCGTCGGGCGTCTGGATCGAGAGCGGGCCGCTTCCCTTGAACCCCTCGCCGTCGACGCTGATCTCGCTGACTCCGCCGCGAACTTCCAGGCCGCAGGCCACGCCGACCGGCCGCTCGATGGAAACGCGGCTGATACCGCCCTTTATGCGGATCGGAACCACACCTTCCGGCCGCGACAGCAGCAGCTCGACCTTGTTGGCGCCACCTCGAAGCTCGAACGATTCGAGTCTCAGCTTGCGGAGGTCGGCGCTCCAGCTCGAGGCGCCGCCACGCAGCTCGATGGACCATGGAACGGTCGCGTTCAGGACGATCTCGCCCGCGTCCTTGCGCCAGTGGGCCGACGCCACGATCGCCTGGCCGGCGACCTGGGCGCGCCAGTCGAACCAGCCGGAATGGGGATAGGCCACGGTCACGACCCCGCCGCGGACCCGCATTCGGGGCACGGGTCCGGCGAATTCGGCCCGGCACAACTCCGTAAGCGTCGCGTCGCCGCGCACCGTGATCCGCGGCGCGCCGGACAGAAAGATCAGCCGGCCTGACGTCACGCCGCCCACGGGTGCCGCGTAGCTGCCGCCCGATCGCGCCTCGTCGGGGGGCGGCTCGCGCAGCCTGGTGGCCTCGTCGCGGAAGACGTCGATGCTGCTCTCGAGGAAGCTGGCGATGGCCTGGAGCTGATCGTCGTCGTACGCGGCCACGGCTTCGCGCTGCGCGGCGCGGAGCGAATCGTGAAGGGCCGAGAGCGCGGCCAGACGTTCCGGGACCGCTGCCACCACAACGCGGCGCCGGTCGGCGGGATCGGGGCTGCGGCTCACATAGCCGGCCTGCTCCAGGCGATCGACCATCCGCGTCGCCGATCCGGTGGTCAGGCCGGTCAGCTCGGCCAGCCTTCCGACCGTGAGCCGGCCTTCCTCGATGAGGATGTCGAGACAATCGACGTCGCTGCCGGCGAGTCCCAGGCGGTCGGCCACGGCCTGGCTGAAGAGCGTCGACTGGGCGGCGGCCTTGCGACCCGCCAGGACGACCCTCGCCGTCAACCCGTCTCTCGGTACACCGCTTGACATCTTTCGCCTGCTCTGGCTAATCTCTGCGCTGCGCAGCTAGATCATAGCGCAGCAACTCAGCAGTGCAATAGGCGTGCCCAGCAAGTGCGCTATGGAGAGCCCGGCCGGCGGAGATCCGGCGGGCCGGCGCACTGCACCAGCGATGAGAAGGAAGACAGATGGAACTCACCGGGAGCAAGTTTGACATCGGGGGATCGGGCGCGCGCGCCGCGGCGGCGGCTTCCGGTCTGGTTGGGCGATGAGCGCCCAGCCGGGCGCCGGGCCGGTCATCGAGACGGTGGGTCTACGCCGAACCTTCAAGGGCCGCGGCGGGACCGTCGAGGCGGTCGCCGGGGTGGACCTCAGCGTCGCCGCGGGCGACATCTTCGGCTTTCTCGGGCCCAACGGCGCCGGTAAGACCACGACCCTGCGCATTCTGGCCACGCTGCTCCCGCCGACCGCCGGGACGGCCTGCGTGGCCGGTTTCGACGTGGCCCGCGAGGCACGCGAGGTCCGCACGAGGATCGGCTACGTGGCGCAATCGGGCGGTTCGTACCGCGAGTCGACCGGGCGCGAGGAACTGGTCATCCAGGGCCGCCTCTTCGGCATGAGCAAGGCGGACGCGGGCGTTCGGGCGGTCGAGATCCTCGAGGCACTCGACCTGGCGGAGGCGGCCGATCGAACCTGCGCGACCTACTCCGGCGGCATGCGTCGGCGACTCAACATCGGCATCGGCATGGTCCACCGGCCGGCGCTGCTCTTTCTGGACGAGCCCACGACCGGCCTGGACCCGCAGGCCCGGGCCCGCCTCTGGGAGGAGATCCGCAAGCTCCGCGAGACCGGCACCACGGTCTTTCTCACCACCCACTACCTGGAGGAGGCCGACGCGTTGTGCGATCGGCTGGCCATCATCGACCACGGCCGAATAGTGGCCGAAGGGTCGCCGACGGAGCTCAAGCACGAGATCTCCGGCGACGTCCTGACGATCGGCGTCAACGGTCACGGCGACGAGGTCGTGAAGCTGCTCGCTGCCCAGCCGTTCGTCCGTGAGGCCGGCATGGAGGACGGGCTCGTGCGCCTGTTCGTCGACCGCGGCGAGGAGGCCGTCCCGGCCGTCCTTCGACTGCTCGACGCGAAGGGCCTGGCGCCCTCGACGATGAACCTCCACCGACCCAGCCTCGACGACGTCTTCCTCAAGAAGACCGGTCGATCACTGCGCGAAAGCGCCGCTTAGCCCCGGGAGATCCAACGATGCGAGTATTCCGAGACACCTGGCTCATCTTCGAGCGATCGCTCGTGTTGAGCCTTCGAAATCCCGTCTGGGTCATCATGGGCATCCTTCAGCCCATCCTATATCTCCTCCTGTTTGGGCCGTTGCTGACGAACATCGCGAAGATGCCCGGCTTCCCGCCCGGCGGCGCCTTCAACGTCTTCGTGCCCGGGCTCCTGGTCATGACCGCGCTATTCGGTTCCGCCTTCGTGGGCTTCGGCCTGTGCGACGAGCTGCGCGAAGGCGTCGTCGAGCGCATGACCGTGACGCCGATGAGCCGCGTGGCGATGCTCGTCGGCCGCTCGATGCGGGACGTTGTCCTGCTGCTGGCCCAGGGGTTGATCCTGGTTCTACTGGCGGTCCCGTTCGGGCTCGAGATCAACCTCGGCGGCGTGGCGGTGGCGTTCCTGATGCTGGCCCTGATCGGGATCATGATGTCGCCGGTCTCCTACACGCTGGCCCTGGTTCTCAAGAGCGAGGACTCGCTGGCGCCGGTGGTGAACGGCATCTCGTTGCCGCTGCTACTTCTATCCGGCGTGATGCTGCCGATGTCGCTCGCCCCGGACTGGCTGCAGACGGTGGCGAAGTTCAACCCGCTCTATCACGCCGTGGCCGCCATCCGGGCGCTCTTCAATGCCAGCTTTGGCGATGGCGAAATCGTCCTTGGAGTGGTGTTGTTGATCGTTCTGGCGGTGGCGACGATCGCCATCGGGGCGCGTTCGTTCAGTCGGGCGGCGGCATAGCCAGCCACCACGCGCGACCCGCGCAGAGCCATAAGGAATTGTGGCGCAACCATTGTCTTGCGCGCGACAACATGTTCGGCAGTGGCGGAGTAGCATCTGCCCGTCCCCGCGCGAGTGCGGAGATAGCAAGTTCGGCGTCCCAGCAATCGATCTCGTGCCAGAGGATCCAACCCACCGCGGTTGGCCGAGGCGTCGTCGTCAATCGATTCGAGGAGGACTGCCGAACATGAAACGTCGCGCGCTCGCTCTGCTGGCGGGCATCCTGCTTCTTGGCCTGATGCCGGCCTCGGCATCGGCCCTTCCGCCCACGACGCTCGATCAATCGAACGGGACGGAGGCCAACTACACCCTGGGATCTGGCAATGTCCTCAACCTCGCCCAGACCTTCGTGGCCGGCAAGACCGGCATGATGTACGAGGCCGACCTCTGGATGGCGGGCGGCCTGACGGCCACGCTCGAGCTGCACGACGTGTCGGGCGGAAAGCCCGGCACCTCAATCCTGGCGACGGCGACCGCCAAGGAGCCGAACGGGGGTGGTGGCTGGACCCAGTTCGTCTTCACCAGCCCGTACGGCGTGACGGCGGGCACCGAATACGCGCTTGTCTTCGACACCGTGACCGGCGGTACGGTGTACGGCTCGTCCGACACCTATCCTGCCGGGCAGGCATGGATTCTCAACAGCGGGTCGTGGGGCTCGATCACGGGCTTAGGCAGCGTCCCGTCCGATCGTCCGGACTGGGCCTTCCGGACCTACGTCGACACCGTCGGCGTAGACCTCGAGTGGGACAAGACCCAGATCGTGGGCGGCCAGAACACGACGCTGACCCTGACCGCCACGGTGACCTATACCTACGGCGCCGTCCCGACTACCTACGGCGCCGTCCCGACCTCCTACACGCTCTTCGTAGGCGTCATCCCGACCTGGTTCGTCCCGGGCTCGATCACCTGTCCTGCTTCCATCCCCAGCGGGAATTGCACCCTCGCCGCCCTCCAGGGCAAAGGCATCATTTTCTCGCGGAGTGACGGCTACGAGACGCAGACGGTCACGGTGACGGGCACGGCCTCGCCGGCCGCGTCCGACGACGGCACCACCGGAATCGCAACCGGCGGTGGCTGTCTGGTCTATCCCGCCGAAGACCGAGTCAACCCGAACGGGCGCGCCCTGGGCCCCAACTGCGCCGATCCCAACGCGGCCGTGGACGTGGTCGCCGCGGGGACCACACCCGCGCCGACACGTACCCCACCGCCCACCAGCACCGGAGCTGAAGCTGCTCCCGATGGGCCGGCCGGAGCGATCTTGTTCCTGCCCATGGCCCTGCTTGCCTTCTTCGGCGGCGCGCTGGCCCTGGTCTACCGGCGACGCCAGGTTCTCTAGTCTTCGTCTGAGCGGCCCGTCGTGGGTCGCCCTACAACCGAAAGCGACGGGGCCCGCGATCGACGCGCGGCCCCGTCGTGATTCCGGGCGGATCGAGCGGGGCTAAGATGACGCCGGCGAGGGCCGTTGCTGCAGGGTGAAGGGAGACGGGCATGGCGGTTCCGACGAAGTCCCAGACCGACTCCACGACTGACGCCGAGGCGGCCCTGCCGAGGTCCAAATGGCCGGCCGCGGACGGGACCCCGCTCCACGTTCGTGAATGGGTGGCGTCGGGCGAGCCGTGGGCGGACCTGCTGATCGTCCACGGCATCGGCGAGCACAGTGGCCGTTACGAACGGACCGGCCGACTCCTGGCCGCCGCCGGCATCCATGTCCAGGCCTTCGACCTTCGGGGCCACGGGCTCTCGGGCGGTCGACGCGTGTACGTTCGCCGCTGGGACGACTTCCTCGACGACGTCGAAGTCCGCCTCGCCGCCATTCGCGAACCGGGCCGTCCCCTGGTCCTGTTCGGCCATTCGATGGGTGCCCTCATCGCCTTGACCTACGCTTGCTCGGACCGGCCGGCGCCGGATCTGCTGGTGCTCAGCGCTCCGCCGCTGCAGGCCGCCGTGCCCGGCTGGCAGCGCGTCCTGGCGCCGATCCTGGGCCGCGTGGCTCCGACCGTGGTTCTGGCCAACCCGATAACCGCCGACCAGCTGGCTCGCGACCCCGCCGTCGGCGTCGCCTACTTCGCCGATCCGCTGGTGCAGCCCCGTTCGACGGCGCGCCTGGGCGCCCAGCTCTTCTCGGCGATGAAGCGTGCCAACGCGCAGCTCGGACAACTCAAGATCCCCACGCTGGTGATCCACGGAGGCGAGGACACGCTTGTGCCCACCGCCGGCAGCGAAGTCCTCGCCACTCTGCCGGGCGTGGAACGGAGGGTGTTCCCCGGCTTGCACCACGAGACTCTCAACGAGCCGGAGGGGCCTGAGGTCGTGGCGGGCATCGTGGAGTGGCTACGCGCACACGTTCCCTCGAGCGGGCAGCCCGCGGCGCGCGAGCCCGGGGCAGGCCGGCTCCCGAGCGGCAAGCTGGCCTGATGAACGTCGAGATCAGGGTCTGCCCGCCGGAGCGATTCGTCGAGTTGATCAAGGCGTCCGAGGTCGGTTTCGGCGAGGACCTGGGCGACGACATGATCGGTCGCGTCGAACTGGTCGCCGACAAGGAGCGCTGGCTCGGAGCCTTCGACGACGACCGCATCGTAGGCACCGCCGGCGTCTTCTCGATGCGCCTCAGCGTTCCCGGCGGGGAGCTTCCGACCGGCGGCGTGACGTTCGTCACCGTCATGCCTTCGCATCGGCGCCGTGGCCTGATGAGCGGCATGATGCGGCGGATGATCGACGACTGCCACGGCCGCGGCGAGCCCGTGGCCGCGCTCTGGGCCGCCGAGGGCGCCATCTACCAGCGCTTCGGGTATGGGCTGGCGACGGTGTGCTGCAACCTCGAAGCGGAGATGAGGTCCGTTGGGTTCGCTCGAGAGTGGCCGAGCGAGGGCTTCTGCCGCTTGCTGCCCGTAGGCCAGGGTCGAGATCTGGTTGCCACGATCTACGACGCGGCCCGCGCGACCCGGGCCGGCTTCCTCGCCCGGACGCCCGATTGGTGGACCGGAATCCTGCCGCTGGTCGAGAAGGACGCCAAGGGCGGCGAGGCCCGCCGGCTCGTCGTGTACGAGACGGCCGATGGACCCGAGGCATATGCCGTCTACAAGACGAAGCCCGAATGGAACGTGCGGGGCCCGGGCGGGGTTCTCACCGTCGAAGAGGCGATTGCCTCAACGCCGCGGGGAACTCGAGAGGTCTGGCGTTACCTGCTCGGCGTCGATCTGGTTCGCACCCTCAAGACCTGGCGATTGCCGTCCGACCATCCCATCTTCGCCCTCGCTGCCGAGCCGAGACGTCTCGGCACGACGATGGGCGACGGCCTGTGGCTGCGCATCGTCGATCTGCCTGCGGCGCTGGAGGGTCGAACCTACGGTGGCGCCGGCGGCGCGTCCGGCCGGGTCGTCCTGGAGATCCGCGATGACTACTGCCCATGGAACGCCGGCCGCTGGAGCCTGGATGTCGAGGCGGGTCGGGCCAGGGTTACGAAGTCGACCGCCGACGCGGACCTGTCCCTCGGCGCCAACGAGCTCGGGGCGATGCTGCTGGGTGGGGTTAGCGCCGCCTCCCTCGCCGAATCGGGCAGAGTAGAGGAGCTGCGGCCCCTGGCCCTGGCCGCCGCCGATCGACTCTTCCTGACGGCCCTCAAGCCCTGGTGCCCCCAGGAGTTCTAGCGCTCGAACCGGATTGGTTGGTGATTGCCGGCCGGTGCGCACACGTCGCAGAGCGTCAGCCCGTCTTCGATGAGCGCGGCTCGCCGGCGTCCCTGGCCGCCGTGTAGCGCGACGGGGTGCTTGCAGACAGAGCAGTGAAGCGGTTTCGCGTCCATGCGATCGCCTCTGATCGACATCCTGTCCACCCGTTGACGCGGCTTCGGCAACTCCGCGTTACCTGGCGGCCGGGGCGGGTGAGTGGCGAGCGCGCAACCGCTCTTATGTCGGTATTCGGCTCTCTATCCCCGGCCGGATATGCGACGTGTGCACCAAACTGGAGGGTGACGATCCTCCAACGCCGTCCCGATCCGAACGGATTGGCCTCGACTGCGCCGCCTGCACCGTGCTACCGGGCGGCTTCGTCTACGGCGTTTTCCGTACGCCCCGATTGTAGCCAGCGCGGCTCGCCACTTTTTGCCTCCTGCGTCAAAAACGGGGATCAGCGCGCACCGTGGAGCGGGAATTGCGCCTGGCGAACCAAACTGCAACCAAATGTAACCGCTTGCAGAGTCGGCGCAGGTCGACGGGCGACCAACGGACGGCAACGATCGGTCGGGCCGAATTGGCGGTACAGTGCGGCGATCGCGGCAATCGCGGCGAGGGGTTCGTCAGGTGGGGTCGACTTGAGGGCAATCGTCTGGCGGTACGTGAAGCAGGTCTTCGACGACGACGTGGCCGGGATCTCGGCCGAGCTCGCCTATCGAGCCATGTTCGCGACCTTCCCGTTCGCCATCTTCCTCGTCGCCCTGAGCGGCTTCGTCGCCAGCTGGCTCGGCATCGCCGACCCGAGCGCCAGGATCATCAATGCCATCGGGCGCGACCTACCGGCCGACGTCGTGGGACCGGTCAAGCGGCAACTCGACGCGGCGTTGGCCCACACCCATCCGGAGCTGCTCTCTGTCGGCGCGCTCGTCACGTTCTACGCCGCCGCCTCCGGCGCGAACTCACTCATGAAGGCCATGAACCGCGCCTTCGGCCTCCGCGAAACGCGCCCGCTCGTGCTCAGGACCGTCCTCGCCGGGGTGTTGACGACGGTCGGTGGCCTGGCAATCGTGGCATCGTTCGTGGCCATAGTCGGCGGGACCCTGATGACCCACCAGCTCGTGGATCAAGTCGGTCTCCGGCCGGCCTGGCCGTGGCTCGTTCTGCTGCGCTGGCCGGTCTCGTTCGCCCTACTGGTGCTGGCCGTCGCCGCGCTCCTGCGGTTTGCGCCGGCCTTGCGTACACCGTGGCGTTGGGCCTTGCTCGCGGCCACGGTCTTCGCGGTGGTCTGGCTTGCGGCAACGTATGCCTTCGGCCTCTACGTGGCCCGATTCGCCAGCTACGACGCTACGTACGGCGCCCTGGCCGGGGTCGTCGTGCTGATGCTGTGGTTCTACCTGAGCGCGTTCGTGCTCGTATGCTCCGCCGAGCTGGCGGCGTTGCTCGTTCGGCTCCGGTCGCCGCAGCGGCCCGTTCCGCCGGACGAGGCCGAGTCCCTGCCGTTAGCCCTCGGCTGAGACGCGCTCGGGCTCGGCCGAGGCGGAGGGCGCCGGCGCAGCCACGCGCTCGAGGTCGACGGTTCGTACGCGCCGGGTCTTGCCGGCCTCGGTACGAACCATGGCGGCGGGGATGATGCCGCTCAAGATCGACTCCACTACCGCGAACTCGCCGGCGTAGAGCCCGCCGCCACCTATCCGGACGCGATGCCCAACCTTGAGGTCGTCGCGAATGTCCAGGGCCGCGAGGTTGATCGTGGCGACGGTGGATCGAACGTAGCCCGGGTCGCCGGGAAGGCCGGCGGAGCGGGGCTGCTTGGTGGCCGTTCGGGCCACGGGGTAGGTCACCTTGCGTTTGCGCATGCGATCAGCGACTCCCGGCTACGGCAGGTTGGCTTCGGCTGTAGATCGGCTCCCCGGCCGGCCCTCGGCCTGACTGAGACCACGGCCTCCCCGATCGGGACCCACCGGTTCGGCCGCCCCGGGATCGGCTTGCCGGTTCCGGCTGGCGCTCGGGATCGGGCAGGTATTCCTCGACGATGGCGCACGGGATCGACTTGCGGAGGAGACGCTGGACGCCACGCAATTCCTCGACCTCGTCGGGTGAGACCAGCGAGATGGCCGTCCCGCTGGCGCCGGCCCGGCCTGTTCGGCCGATGCGGTGGATGTAGTCCTGAGGCTCGTACGGCAGCTCATAGTTGACCACGTACGGAAGATCCTCGATGTCGAGGCCTCGCGAGGCCACGTCCGTGGCGACGAGGACCTTGACGAAACGGCCGCGGAACGCCTCGAGGGCGCGGGTCCGCTCGGTCTGGCTGCGGTCGCCGTGAATGGCCGAGCAGCTGACGCCGCGGCGATCCAGGTACGAAGCCAGCCGGCTCGCTCCGAGCTTGCTGCGAGTGAAGACCAGGACCTGCTCCATCTTGTCGCGCTGGATCAGATGGATCAGCAGATCGGCCTTGCGGCTCTGGTCGACGGGGTAGAGGACCTGGGTCAGGTTGTCGGCGATGCTGTTGCGGGCGGCGACCTCGACGATTTCGGGATCGCGCTGGAACTCCTTGGCCATGCGACGCACTTCGTCCGAGAAGGTGGCCGAGAAGAGCAGCGTCTGGCGGCTGGCCGGGATGCAGGCAACGATCTTGCGGACGTCGGGGATGAAACCCATGTCCAGCATCCGATCGGCCTCGTCCAGGACGAGGACCTCGACCTGCGAGAGGTTCACCGACCGCTGGCCGATGTGGTCGAGGAGACGGCCCGGCGTGGCGACCAGGATCTCGACGCCCTTCCAGAGGAGCTTGATCTCGGGATCTATGCGGGTGCCGCCGTAGACGACCATGGAGCGCAGCGAAGAGCCGTGGCTGTAGGTCTTGACCGCGTCGGCGACCTGGACCGCGAGTTCACGGGTGGGGGTCAGGATGAGCATGCGAACGGGGTGCCGGGCCGGTGAGAAACCGGCGTTGGCATGCCCTCGCAGGCGCTCCAGGATGGGCAGGACGAAAGCGGCGGTCTTGCCGGTGCCGGTCTGGGCGGCGGCGAGGACATCGCGGCCGGCAAGGATGAAGGGGATGGCCGCGCTCTGAACGGGCGTCGGCTCCGTGTAGCCCTCTCTCGCGACTGTGGCGAGGAGATCGGCCGAAAGGCCGAGATTGTCAAAAGTCAAACGATTACTCCTGAGTGCGTCCGCAGACGCGGGTCCGATCGGGCCGGGCGGGACGGATTGGGTCCAGCGCCGGAGGCGCGATCGAGAATGAGGGGCCGGCACCCACGTGGCGTGCCGACGGCAGACGCTGCTGCAGCGTGTCCGAAACAGCGATTGACAGACTTATCGTACCACCCGGGCACTCTTGGGCGGGTCAGGCTACGACCGTCGCGAGCTTTCGAGGAAAGGGCCGCGGGGAGGCATCGGCCTCGCTCATGGTCCTATCGAAGATGCGACGATATTGCGCCCCGACCTCCCACCAGACCATTCCTCGACTGTGCTGGTAGGCCCGGCGGCCGATGGCAGCCCGCAATTCGGGGTCGCCCAGCAGTTCGATGAACGTGGCGGCAAGCTCCTCGGTGGAGCCGGGGGGCACGAGCCGGCCACGGTCTGGAGTGAGCATCTCGAGGGCGTAGGCGTACGGCGTCGAAACGATGGCCTTGCCCGCAGCCATCGCAAAGGAAAGGGTCGCGGCCACGGTCTGGTCGAGATCCGGATACGGGGTGGCGATTACATCGGCGGCCTCGAGCCAGTTGCCCAGCTCCACTCGGCCGACGAAGCGGTCCACGAATCTGACGTTCTGACCCAGGCCGCGCGCGGCGACCATGGCCTCCAGGCGGGCTCGATAGGAGTCGCCTTCACTGGCCAGGCGGTTCGGGTCCGTGGCGCCGAGGACCACGTACAAGGCGGTGGGGATGGCCGCCACGACCGCGGTCATGGCGTCGATGATCGACTCGCAGCCCTTGTCCGGCTCGAGCAGCCCGAAGCTGAGGATCACGGCCCGACCCTGGAGGCCGAGACGCGGCTTGATCGTGTCGGCCGCAACCTGCGGCAGATGCGGCACGCCATGCGGAACGATGTCGAGGCGATCGGCACTGATGCCGTAGGAACGGGCCATCTCGGAGGCCGCGGCATGCGACATGACGATCGTCGCGCCGGCCGTGTCGACGAGCTCGTTGAGAATCGAGCGCTGCGATGCCGACGGCCGCGCCGGGACGTCGTGCAGCGTTGCGACCATCGGCACTCGAAGAGCCCGGATGAAGTCGATGAGATACCCGCCGTCCTCGCCGCCCCAGATGCCGCCACCGTGCTGGAGGCAGACCACCTTGACGCCGCAGTCGTTCAGTGCATGGGCGACGTAGGCGTAGTCGGCCTGGGTGTCGCGCCGGATTCGATGTCGTACCTCGGCCGGGTAGGGGCCGGGCTCGCCCGTCGGATGAAGGGCCACGATCTCACGCTCGCCGACCGTCGTGGCCAGATCATAGGTGAAGGTCGCGATGCCGCACTGGCGCGGGGAGTAGGTGGATACGAAGGCCGTCCTCGAGATGAGGTAGCTCCTGTCAGCTGGCGAAGGATGGGTACGCGGCCCGAGGCGTCGAAACGCTCGGGCCGCGAATTCCGGTCTGGAATTACGCCGCGGTTACCTGAATGGCACGCGGACCCTTGGGGCTCGTCTCGACTTCGAACGAGACGCGCTCGCCGCCGGTGAGGCGGTCAAAATCGAGGGGAGCCTGGAGGCCGCCACGATGGAAGAAGTATTCCTTCCCGTCCTCGGCGGCGATAAAGCCGAAGCCGCGATCGGCAACGACCTTCTTGATGGTACCGGTGGTCATTGAGTGACCCCTTTATTCTCTTCCCGAACCAGACGGCAGACGCACGGTCCGTTCGAGAAGGAGGGTGACCACGCGGAGCGTCGCTGCAAGTTGCAGTAACGCACTCACGGTACTCGCTTTCCGCCGATCGCACAACGGTCCGCCGGGCCTCGGCGCACTCGCCGGCCCGTAGGTCGAGTTGACCAAACGCCTCGGCGGGCGCACCGTGGAAGGCAGCCGAATGCGCCGGGTCACCATTTCGTCGCCCGCAGCGCCCGACAGATTGGATCCCCGTGGCCCGCAGAAGCTTTCGGACCGCCGACGCGCTCATCGTTGTGAGTACCGACGGCTATTTCGACGTATTCCCGCCGATAAACCGATCACCCAACGACAAGCCCAACTATCGCGGCGTCCTGGCCGAGCTTGGGTCCTCCGTTCGCGGCTCCGACGACCGCCTTTCCGTTCGTCCCGAATCGGTTGTCCTTGACGTGGCCGTCTCGACCTGGTCCCGCAACCACGGCGCGGCTGCCGTGCGGGGCGAGATGGGCTACGGCCGCAACGACAGCAAGGGCTGAGCCGGTTCGGCTGCCCGTCTACCCCGACCTTCGGCATCGCGCCTTCGCGCTTGCGCGCGATCGCGTGAGCCCTCAACCCTGAAGGGAAACTCACGTGACCGACGAGACCACGACCGCGCCGGCGACCGCGCCCGATAGCGCCCGACCGGAACCCAAGACCGGCAAGTCCGGCTACCGCACCGCGGCAGCACCCGTATCAGCGGTCGACAGCCGTCAGAACGGCGGGGCCGGCGTACAGCGCAGCCACCTCCGCAATCGCAAGGCCTGGCTCAAGCGCCGCTCCCGCGCCGGCCAGAGTTGGTCGCAGCGCAAGGTCGCCAGCCTGACCTACTGCCCGGCAAAGGCCCGCGCGAGCTAGTCGATCTGCCGCCGGCCGGCTTGCCGCTCGCGGGCCAACTCGTCCAGGCGGGCGTCGGATATCCCGAAATGGTGCGCCACCTCGTGGTGGACGGTTTCCCTCACGCCGCGCGACAGGGCGTCGGGATCGCGGAATTGGCGAAGGTGCGGGCCGCGGAAGATCGTGATCTTGCTCGCCACCGCGGCTTCCCCGGCTCCCCACGCCGTTCGCGGAACGCCGGTGTAGAGCCCGAGCAACCCGTGCGCTCCCACCGACGCCAGCTGATCGAGCGTCGGCTCGTCGTCCACGACGATGGCCACGCTTCCCAGCCGATCGCGAAAGACCTCCGGCAACTCGTTGAGTGCGGCGAGGACCAGCTCCTCGAACGGGTCTGGGTAGTCTGCGGACTCTTCGGTTTCGTCGGCGGGCTCCAGGTCGGGTGGCATGGCGTCATTATCGGGTCTGGCAGCTTCATCGGGTCTCGCAGCTTCCGCGGCCCGACTCGCGTTGATGGGCCCGGCCCGGCTATGCTCCCCTGATGGAGCGCTTCGTCGAGGTCCCCGGCGGTCGACTGTTCGCCAGGAGCGAAGGCGCGGGTCCGCCGATCGTGCTGATGCACGCCGCGGTCGCCGATAGTCGAGCCTGGGATGCCATGGTTCCGGGGCTCGTGGCGGCCGGCTACCGGGTCGTCCGCTACGACTACCGGGCCTTCGGCGCCTCGACGACCGAGGATATCCCCTTCAGCAACCGGGCCGATCTACTGGCCCTGCTCGACTCCTTCGGGATCGCTCGGGCGGCGCTGGTCGGCAACAGCCGTGGCGGGCAGATCGCCTTCGACACGGCCATCGAGTTTCCGGATCGGGTGATAGCGGTGGTCGGCGTCGGGGCGGGACTGGGCGGCTTCGACGGCGAGCCGACATCGGCGGAGCTGGCGCTCTTCGCCGAGGCCGAGCGCCTGGAATCGGCCGCCGAGCCGGACGTGGACGCGATCGTCGACATGGACGTGCGAGTCTGGGTCGATGGCCCGGGTCAGCCGCCGGATCGGGTCGACTCCCCGATTCGGGAGGCTCTGCGGGCCATGGATCGGCCTCTCTACACGCCCGGGCGCGTCACGGGGCGACCGATAGTGCTCGACCCGCCGGCCAACGAGCGGCTCGCCGAGTTGCGATGTCCCGTTCTGGCGGTGGCCGGAAAGCTCGACCTCTCCGAAATCGTCCAGACGGCGCAACGCCTCGAGGCCGGCGCCCCGAACGCACGGGCCGTGATCTGGCCGCACGTAGCCCACATGATCGGAATGGAGGCGCCGGATCGCCTCAACGCCCTGATCGTCGAGTTCCTGGAGCCACTCTGCCCCTGGGAGTAGGGCGGCGAGGTGTGATCGCGCCGGCTCGGGTACGATCAGGAACCCGCCCGGGCGCCTGCCCGGCAAGTCGCGAGGCTTCATGACGACCGAGATCACGGCAGTCGTGTTCGATCTGGGCGGCGTTCTCATCGACTGGAACCCGCGCCACCTGTATCGCCGGCTCTTCGGCTCCGATGAGTCGGCCATGGAGCGGTTCCTGGTCGAGGTCTGCACGCCCGAGTGGAACGCCCGACTGGACGCCGGCCTCCCCCTGGCCCAGGGCGTGGCCGAGCTGGTCGCGGCCCATCCCGAGCAGGCGGAGTTGATATCGGCGTACAAGGCCCGCTGGTTCGAGATGCTGGGCGGCGCGTTCGAGGGCACCGTCGAGATACTGCGCGAGGTGCGGCGCTCCGGCTTCCGAACCTATGCCCTCAGTAACTGGTCCACCGAGACCTTCCCCGGGACGCAGGCGCTGTACCCATTCCTGGACGAGATGGACGGAATCCTCATCTCCGGCGAGGTCAAGGTCGGCAAGCCCGATCCGGCGATATTCCGCGAGTTCCTGGCGCGCTTCGGCCTGACCGCGGCGGAGACGGTGTTCATCGACGATCGGCCGGAGAACGTCACCGTGGCGGCCGATCTCGGCATCATGGCGGTCCAATTCGTGGACGCTGCCACATTGCGCCGCGACCTTCGTGACCTGGGACTGCCGCTCGCGGCTCAAGCCCCGGCGATCGCCTGACCTCGCGACCAAGCCGAACCGGCCATTTTCAATGCCTGACTTGACGGGCCCAATCTGTCGATTATGATGAGCGTACGTTCATGAACGCTTGCTCATAACTCTGGCGCGCCCGATGACGGGAGCGTTTCGGCGCGGCAGAGCCTCCGACCACAGAACTGGGGACACGCACATGGCGACCGTATCCATAGAATCGCTCACGAAACGCTTCGGCCGCGTCCTGGCCGTCGACGGCCTCTCCTTCCAGGCACCGCCCGGCACGATCACCGGATTCCTCGGCCCCAACGGCGCGGGCAAGACAACGACGCTGCGCTCCGCCCTGGGTCTGGTGCGACCCACGAGCGGCCGCGTTCTGATCGATCAGCATCGCTACCAGGACCTGTCGCAGCCGCGGCGGGTCGTCGGCGCGCTGCTCGATCCTGGAGCCACCCACCCCGGCCGGACCGGCCGTGACCACCTCCGCGTCATGGCCGGCGTGACCGGAGTGGGGGATTCGCGAGTGGACGCGCTGCTCGAGCAGGTCGATCTGACCGAGGCGGCCGACCGGCGGGTCTCGGGCTACTCGCTCGGTATGCACCAGCGCCTCGGCCTGGCCGTGGCCCTGATGGGCGACCCGGAAGTGTTGATCCTCGATGAGCCGGCGAATGGGCTGGATCCCGAGGGCATCGCCTGGCTGCGGGGCCTGTTGCGCGGTCTCGCGGCCCAAGGGCGGACGATCCTGATCTCCAGCCACCTGCTGAGCGAGGTCTCCCAGACGGTCGACCGCGTCGTGATCATCGACGAGGGTCGGCTGCGCTTCGACGGAACGCTGGCGGAGCTCGGGAGCGGCACCGTTTCGGTCCGCACCGCCGGCGGGGCAAAGCTCCGCGATGCCCTGACACGGCGTGGCTTCCAGGTCGCGGTCACCGGCACTGCCGCACTCGAAGTCCGCGGCGCGACGGCCGATCAGGTCGGCCAGGTTGCCGCGGACGAGCGGATTGGGCTCTCCGAGCTGACCACGGACAGAGCCTCACTCGAGGCCGCTTTTCTGCGGCTCACCGGCTCCTCCGAAATCCCGGCGGCACCGGCTCCGCGACGCTCTCCCGCCGCTTCGACCTCGCCGGCCACTCCGGCCGCCAACTAGAGGAACGACATGCACACCCTGATCTCAAACGAGCTGCTGAAACTCCGAACCAGCCGAGCGCCGTGGATTCTGCTGGCTGCGCAACTGCTGCTCGTACTGGCCGCCGTCAGCGGCATCGTGATCTCCGGCGAGGATCTGCGGAACGCCGCCACCACGCGGCTGATGCTGGCCCACGCCGGACCCAGCTTCATCTTCGTGCTTGTTCTCGGCATCACGGCCGTGGCCGGCGAATACCGTGACGGGACGATCTCGGACACCTTCCTGGCGACGCCCCGGCGCAGCCGGGTCATCCTGGCCAAGCTCATCGCCTATGGTGGTGCGGGTCTCGTCTTCGGCCTGCTGAGCACCCTCAGCGCGCTCGGCGTCACCGTCTTCTCGCATGCCGTCGCCGGCGCACCGCTCGACCTTGCCACGACCGACGTCTGGACGACGATGGCCGGCACCGTAGCGTTCATGGCCCTGACGTGCATCATCGGTGTCGCCATCGGGTCGATCTTCACCAACATCGGCGCCTCGATCGGTGTCGCGCTCGCCTGGACCGCCCTGATCGAGACGACCATGTACAGTCTGCTCGGCGACCTGGGTCGCTGGTTGCCGGTGCTCAGCGGCTTCGCGCTCCAGAACGTCCCGCAACCCAAGATACTGCCGCAATTGACCGGAGGGCTCGTTTTCGCGGCCTATGCTCTGGTCTTCGCGGTGGCGGCACTGACGGTTACCACGAGGCGCGATGTCAGCTAGACGAGCAAGAGCGATCAGCGGCCGGGCCGGCAGCGACCCGGCCGCTGCGCTGCGAGAGCATCTCGTCATGGTCACCGAGAAGCTCCTGTCTCACATCCCGATCTCGGCCATCACGACCCGCGACATCGCCCGCGGCGCCGAGGTCTCCGACGGCGTTCTCTACAACTACTTCGACGACAAGAACCAGCTCATCCTGGCGGCGCTCGTCCGTCGCTACGCCGATCTTGCCGCCCGGTTCGACGCCGAGGTTCCGGTCGCCGGAACGTCAACCGTCGAAGCGAACCTGACCGCTTGCTCGAACGCGCTGCTCGAGCTTCTATCCGAGGGACTGCCCACGATGGCGGGGCTCCTGTCCGAGCCGGCACTGCTCCACGGCCTGATCGCCGAGATCCACCGCCAGCCGCTGAGTCCGCAATACCTGCAAGGGCGGATGGGCGACTACCTGCGCGACGAGCAGAGCCTCGGCCGGCTGTCGGCCGAGGCGGATCCGGCCGCCGTGGCCACGCTGCTGATGGGGTCGGCCATCGTGATGAATCTGACGGGTCTCCTCACGGCGCTGCCGGCGGGTTCGGTCCAGGCGGATCAGATTCGCGCGATCATCGCCACGCTCCTGCGGGGAGTGGCGCCCGACTGATCGATGAGCTCGATCTTGTGCCCCGTGGCAGTTGTGTTGCCCTCGGGGGGCGCGCATGATGGACGCCTGACCGACCCCCCGTGCCGATGCCTCGGTTTCCGAGACTGCGTCCGGCCGGCAGCCGGAAGGTCCCCTTGCTCTTCTTGTTTCCCCGTCTCCATCGCGTGCTGCGCCGCAGGCGGCCCGAGTCGGCGGATCGCGTCGAGCAGCGAGCTCTGGCGATGTGGCCAAGGTTGGACCACAAGGCCCTTCACCGCTGCCAGGGCGACCCCACGCGAATCGCAGCCCAGATCTCTCATCGAACGACGATGACGCCCGAGGCTATCGAGGCACTGATCTCCGACGACTAGCCGGACGACGGATCAGGCCGCGCTCACCTGGACGGCGCGCGGATCACCGAAGTTGGCGTCGATCTCGAACGAGACCGGCTCGCCGCCGAATAGGTCGTCGAAGTCGAGGGGGGACTTGATGCCCGTGCGGTGGAAGTAGTACTCGACCCCGTCTTCGGTCGCGACATAGCCGCTCCCGAGATCCGGCACGATTGTCTTGACGGTCCCGGCGGTCATGGAATGACCTTTCTGCTTCCCGATCCAGGTAGCAGACGCACGGTCTGTCGGAAAGGCAGGTCGACCACGCGGAGCACCGCCGCACGACGGCGGCAACGTCCCCACGGTACGCGCCCTCGGAACACAACACAACAGCACTCGTGGTTACAGATGGCGGACCGGCGCAGGGCTGACGGCCGCCCGCTCCATCAGGTGAGACACGCGACCCGTTGGGGCAGCCCAGGCAGTCGACAACCACGAGGGATCGGCCCGACCGTTGCGCAGATCGGCCGATATGTAAGTAGTTTGCTGGACATTAGGCCCCCGACCTCCCATGTTGGCCCAATTGATCGGGAGCGCAGTCTCCCGGTCGCCGACATGGAGGTACCCCGACGTGGTTCGACGCCGCGCAACTACTCTGGCGATCACTGGCCTGGTAGCCCTCACCGCCGTTCTGATGGTCTTCGCCAGCTCGGCTACCGCAGCGAGCCCGAACGGCCTAGTTCTGGTGACCGAAGAGCCGACGGCCAGTCCGACCGCGACCCTTGACCCGAATGCGACGCCGTGCATCAAGGAATTGACGGTCGGTGGCCCGGCGGACCTCACATTCTGTTCGAGCCCATCGCCGGCGGCCACCGAAACGCCGCTGTGCCTGATCCTCTCCGTCGTCGGGCCCAACGCCCCGGCGCAGCCGACCGCGACAGCGTCGGCATGCCCGACCTCGTTCCAGTCGTTCCAGGGCGAGACCGCCACTCCGAAGGACCCGACCCCGCCGCCGACCAGCACCACGAGCGGTTCCTCGACCGGAGACACGGCGCCGCCGATCGGTCTGTTCGTCGGCCTCAGCCTGGGCGCCTTCGGCCTGATGGCGATCGCAAACCGGCGGCAAGCAGTCCGCCGCTAGCTCGTCCAACTCACTCAGCGGCAAACGGGCGGCCCCTCGGGGCCGCCCTTCCATGTGCGTCTATTTCGCCCAGCATCTCCTGACGGGAGCTAGGCGAGCCGCTTTTCGCGTGCCTCCGCGTCGTCCAGACGCAGCCGGGTCCACGCGGCGCCCAGCAGCAGCACCTGGAACGCCAGGTGGAGCCAGGCCAGAGAGGCGAAGACGACGGCCACGCCGCCGAAGACCGACAGCGCGCCCGTCAGCAGCGGGGCGATGAAGACCAGCAGTTCGGCCAGGCAGGTCAGGATCAGCCCGGCCACGAGTGCCGGCAGACGCAGGGCCGAAATCGGAACCTTCGTGTTGGGGACGATGCGGTAGAGCACCGCGACCGCGGTCACGACTACGACGGCCGTTACCAGTGGAAGGGCCACCTCCGAGATGGTCCGGTTCGCGTCCTCGCCGAAACCCACCCCGATCCCGCCCGTGGCCACGGCCCCGACCGCGGCGATGCCGATCCCCGACAGCAGCCCGCCGACCAGCAGCAGAACCGAGACGAAGCCGCGCAGGATCCGGTCGAAGGCGCCCCGGGCCGGCGTGCGGGCGAAGACCCGCGCGATCGCCTCGTCGAGCGCACCGTAGAAGTGACTGGCGCCCCAGGCCAGACCGATCAGGCCCACGATCGAGAAGACGCCGGCGTGCGCGGCGACGCTGTCCAGCCCGTTTTTCGCTATGGGCGCCATGAATGCGAGCTGCCCGGTGAAGACGTCGAGGAGCCGCTGCCGGTCCGACTCGGCCGGTAGCAGGTAACCCAGCATGCCGACGGCCAGCAGCAGCCCCGTCAAGCCGGCGAAGAGCGCGCTGTAGGCCAGACCCTCGGCCAGAAGACTGCCGCCTGCCTGGTCGTACACGCCGAAAACCGCCCGCGGCCGTCGAACCGGCGGCAGGTCCAGGACCCCGCCGAAGAGGCGGCCCAAGAGCGATGGGTGCTGTTGAGGCTCGACCATGCGTTGCTCCTCCGCTGACTACCCCGTTGTCGGGGCTCCGGTAATTGTCGCGCCCCCGGCGTCCCCGGGGCGGCGATCCGCGCGAAGGCCGAACGCGCCCGCGCCGAAACCCACCCCGATCCCGCTCGTGGCCACGGCCCCGACCGCGGCGATGCCGATCCCCGACAGGAGCCCGCCGACCAGCAGCAGAACCGAGACGAAGCCGCGCTGGCGGCCGATTGTCGGATTCTTTGTCCGCCAGCAGATCCCCTGCGCTCCTGGATGGCCGGAGACTTCCCATTGGAGCGTGCCTGCGTCGGGCTGAGATGATGAGGAGGACTTCGGTGGCAAATCAAAGGCTCGCGATCAAGACAAACGTTGGGTACCTGAACGTGGTTGGATCGCTGGTGGCCTGCAGGGGGCAGCGTCCGTTCGCGTTTCTCATGACCTCGACCGGCCCTATCGACTACGGCGCCACGGTCCAGCTGCGGGTCGGGAGCAAGACCATCGTCGTCGATCCGGCGACATCCGAGATGCACGCGGTCGGCCTCATGCACCCGGGACAGATCGTCGATTTCGTCATCAAGCCACTCAGGGGCAGTGGGCCGACATTCGTCGACGGGAGCGAGTTCGCGCTTCTGTCCAGCCACGGCTGCGTCCGATGCAGCGACGGGAACGTGAAGGTCGGCGGCGCCGTCGACACCGACGCCCCAGCCAGGTTGATCGCCCTGTTCCGATAGGGTCTGTCAACATTCGGGCATGACCGATGACGCCCGAACACTTGCCGATCTGCCAAACCCGGAGGCGTTGCTCTTCGACCTGGATGGGACGCTCGTGGATACCGTCCCGGTCAGGGTCGGGGGCTGGGTCCGGGCTTTCGCCCAATTCGGGCTTCCGATCGACCCGGCGATCCTGCCGCAGTACATGGGCTCGGACGGCCGATGGCTGGCCGGCGAGGTCGCTCGATCGGTCGGGCGCGAGCTCGATTGGGCCGACCGCGACAAGCTCGACCGTGAAGCCGGCGACTTTTTCGACCGGATGAACGTCTCGCCGGCCACGCTTCCCGGCGCCACCGAATTGCTCACGCTGCTGGAGGCGAGCAGCCTGACCTTCACCATCGCGACCGCCAGCCAGCCCGGCCAGGTGGCGGTTTCGGTGGCCGCGCTGCGGCTGCCAACACCGCCGCCGATCGTCGACGCCGGCCACGTCGAGCATGCCAAGCCGGCTCCGGACCTGCTCCTGGTTGCGGCGGCGCAGGTGGGCAAGGCGCCGGAACGCTGCTGGTACGTGGGCGACTCGACGTGGGACATGATGGCGAGCGTCGCGGCCGGAATGCCCGCGATAGGCGTTACCACCGGAGCCACCGACGCGGCCGGTCTGCGCGCGGCCGGGGCATCGGCGGTGATCGCCGGACTCCCAGCGCTCCGAGACGAGCTCCGCCGGCGCGGCCTGGTCTGACCAGTCGGTCCTGGCAGCAGACCGGCTTGCGCACCTTGTTGTACATTCGTGCCGAACGCTTTGCGTCCCAGAATCACATGCAGTACCAACCCGGTTTGACTTCGAAGGGGTAGATCCGATGTTGACTCGCCGATTCGGAGCGCTCGCGATCCTGGCACTCACTATTGGCTGCGGTGCGGGCTTCACTGCGCCAGCGCCCGCCTACGGCATCGGGACTAATTCCGAGGCGACCATGACCGCCGTGTTCGCGGCGCCATCAATGCTCGTCCACCAGGCTGTCGCCCTGAAGATCGTCGTCGGCGATCCGGCCGGCAACTCCCTCGCGTTCACCGGCGTCGGCTTCACGGTCACTCTTCCGGCCGGGTTGACCGTCTCGGACGGTACGGCGATCGTCTGCGGCGGAAATCTGACCCGCACAGCGGCTACCAGCCATGTCGTGCTGACGGGCGCGTCGATGGGCATAGGCACTACGTGCGAGTTCGACATCATGGTCACTGGCGCGGCGGTGGGCGCATACACCGTAACTCCGAGCGGCGCGAGCGCGGACCAGGCTCCTACCGGCGCCGGCGCTACGGCATCGATCGACGTGAACGCCGTCGCCACGATTGCTGCCGTCTTCACGCCGAGCTCCGTCGCCCCCGGGGCCACGACTCAGCTCCACTTCACGATCACCGACCCGGCCGGCAACCCTGACGACCTCAAGTTCTTCGGCCTCACCGATACGCTGCCGGCGGGGCTGACCGTCGCCAGCGCCGGCCCCACCGAGACGTGCGTCGGCGTCCTCACGCTGACTGCACCGAGCACCATCAGCCTCACGGCGGCGACGATCCCGATGGCCGCCCCGTGCCAGTTCTCGGTGACGGTTACCGCCGCCGCGGCCGGAAGCTACACGGATACCGCGACCGGCACGCTCGGCGGCTCCACCTTCGTCGGCAATACCGCGACCGCCACCCTGGCCGTGGGTACGGCCACGGCTCCGCCGACGAGCACGTCCGATGCCGGCACGAACGGCGGGACTCCCGCCCCGATGCCGCTGCTGCTGATGGCGATTGGCGGGCTCGCCGCCGCGGGCCTGACCCTGCGCCTTGCCGCGAGGTCCCGCCGCTAGCATCTGCCGGACTGGTCGTCGACAACTTAATCCTCCCCGGGACGCGAGCGCCGCGCTGCGGTGCCGCTGTCCGCCGTCCGCCGTCCGCCGCGCTAGAGTTGCGCCTGTCGACGCGTCCAGCGATTAGGGGGACACCGTGATCCAGCTTCGCCGCCCGGGCCAGCGGTTCATTCGAATCGTCCTGATCGCGTCCGTCGCGCTCGTCGCGGCCGGGTGCGGTCTCGTGCCCGGCGCGACGGAAGCCCTGGGGCTGGACTTCCAATACATGCGGCACGCGGGTTCGGGTTTCCTGGATCAGGTCCTCAGCATCGACAACCATCGCGGTAGCCAGGCGGCGATCCCAACCCTCACGATCCATGCCCTCGACAACGCCGGGAACGAGCTGCCGGGTGTCTCGGTGGAAGGCCTGTTCGGATCGACGTCGGGCGGTCTCCTGGTCCCGCCCGGGAACGACGGCTACGACATCCTGGGCCTGACCGGCGACCGCGCCGCGGACACCTACTCGGTCTCTGTAGACGTGACGAGCATTCGCTGGCTCGACTCCCCGAACCCGCCGGCGGCCGAGCTGAAGCTCCGCTACCTCGCCGCCGACGGTTCGGAGGTCACGGCGACCGATCGATTCGCGAGCGTGGAGGCCTCGAACCCGAACGACTTCGCGGTCAAGGTCGACATGCTCTACATCGTCTGGAACCAGCCCCCAACCATGCCGCAGCAGGCCCATGCGACGGCCAAGGTCCCGGGCCCGCTCACGATCCCGGCCGGCGGCAAGACCACGGTGCCGATCGGCGCCCAGGTGCAGGCCGCGATGGACGCGGCCGGCGCGTCGCCCGACGCCACCCTCAGAGCCTTCCCGGTGCCGTAGAGCGGGAAGCTGTCAGCCCGGTGAGTGCGGACTGGGCCGCCATCAATCGGCGGCCGTGTAGAGTTGATCGCCGTGATAGACGAGAAGCCGGCATTCCTCAGCCGCGGTCAGCTGGCCGCCCGGCTCGGCGTGAACCCGGAGACGATCCGGTTCTACGAGAAGACCGGTCTCCTGCCCGCGCCGAAACGACGATCCAACGGCTATCGCGTCTACGACGAGAGGGATCTGCTCAAGCTGCAGCTCGTGCGGATGGCGCGCGGCTTCGGGTTCTCGCTGCGGGAGATAACCGCCTTCCTTGCGGAGCTGGACGCCGGCGCCCCGGGCTTCACCGAGATCGAATGCGCAGTCCGCAAGCGAATCGCGGAGATAGACCTCGAAGTCGAAGGCCTGAGGCGCCAGCAGGCCGAACTCGAAGGTCTGCTGCTGGGACTGCGCGAGTCCGCCTGTTCGGTCAAACGCGAGCTCTTTTCGATCGACTGATCGGCTGATCCGCCGCGGCGACTTGACCTTGTACCGCGGTCCAGCCCGTAACCTCGGTCCGCCGGGCGCGCATTGCCCCGGGGCAGGTTGCGAGGAGGCCATGAGAGTCTGGATCGGCAAGTCAATCGTCTTGATCGGGATCGCCCACGGCGCGGCGGGTCTCATCGCCTATCGGTCGGAGATCGTGGACCTCGTCCGGGCGGGGCTCGTCAACACCATCTCGGTCACGGGCGACCACGCGCGCGACGAGGCGTTCTGGTTCCTGATCTTCACGATCCCCCTGCTGATCATCGGTGGTCTCGTAGACAGGATGGAACGCCTCGGACAGCCGCTCCCTGCGGCCACGGTCTCGGGAGTTGCCGGCATGACGGCCGTCGGGATCGTGATGATGCCGGCCTCGGGCTTCTGGATGTTGATCGTGCCGGTAGTCGGGATGGTCCGCCGCGGTCCAGGCGACAAGGGCTGAACCGAGGCCCGCAACCCTTGACAGCCGCTCGGCGCAGAATGATCATCCATATTGATCAAGTGATCAAACTAGATGATCATGCGATCACTGGGCATGACCGGGAGGGCTAGTGGCTGCGCCGCTACTGTCGAAGGCTATCGAAGCCGTCTGGGGAGTCATGGCGTTGAGTCCGGAGCGCCCCTTCTTCCAGCGCGAACTCGCCCGGTTGACCGGCGAGTCCTACAACGGCGTTGTTCAGGCGCTCCACCGACTGGTCCGGGATGGGCTCGTTACGACGGCCCATGTGGGCGGCAAGCCGGCGTTCTACGCCGACCGCGACAACCCGTACTTCTCGGAGTTCCAGCGGATCGCCATCAAGAGCCTGGGGATACCGGAGGCGTTGGCCGCGGGCGGCGTCGGTGCGATCAAGGTGGCGGTCTTCGGGTCCTTCGCGAAAGGACTCGCTCAGGCCGAATCGGATCTCGACGTATTCGTCGTGGGAAGGGAGCCAACCGGGGGCGCGGCCGAAGCCGCTCTCGGAGAGATAAGCCGCAGGCTAGGCCACTCTGTCAATGTCGTGGTGTATGACCACGCCCGATATCTGCAGGAGCGCGAGGACGCCGGTAGCTTCGTGTCGGCCATCGCCGGCGGTCCAAGCGTGAACCTTCTCGGCACCCTCTGATGCGTGCGTTCGCGTCCATTGCCGCGCTGCTCGACCGCGACGCGCGGCCCGCCTTCGAGCCGTCGGTCATCAACCGAGGCGAGGCCGGACGAAAGGCCGCCGAGATGAACAAGCACCTTGCCGAAGCCGAGAACCTGACGAGGTTCGGATTCTGGGAAGACGCCCAGACCAGGTACGAGGCGGCGACGATAGCGGCGGCCGATGCGCTTCTGGCGCTGTCCGGCGGCCACCTCGCCAACAGCCATAGAGGCCGCGCCCACGAGGTCAAGAAGCACTTCCTGATAGCGGCGCTCACGGCCGAAGGGAAACCCAAGCCTGCGCTCGAGCAGGTCCTGGCCATCACCCGGATCCGCCATCTGGTCGAGTACGGAGCCTCGATTGTTGGGGAGCAACTGACGCCGCAGGCGGCCGACGAGGCTCGCCAGGTTGCGGGCATCGCGCGGCGCTCCACCCTGGAGGTCCTCGCCGAGGCGGCTGTACCCGTCCCCGAACTCCAGCTGCAGCGCCCCCGAGCGCCCGGGTAGGACGGCCTGGCCGCGCTCTACCCGACCTCGAAGCAGTCCTGGTCGATGCGCTTGGTCACACGACCGCTAGACCGGATGCTCCTCGAGGCAACGGTCGCATGAAGGTATCCTGAGGCTGTCGCCTGATGCTGAAGAGGTATCTCGGCTTGGCAGCGAAGCAGGCAACGGTTCGCTACTGGGGCACAACCGAGGCGGGGCGAAAGGCCCAGTTCGAGGCGGATGCGGTGGTGCGTGCCGCAGCGGGTTGGCGCGCGATCCACAAGATCACCGAGTGGCCGGTGAACAAGCCTGGACTGGATCTCGTCGTGACGTATGAGATGGAAGCTGCCGAGGACGAGGCCACGCCGGCGGGCGATCCGCCGCGGCCTGCCACCAGCCGGGGCGGACCGAATCGCGTCGCCGCCGTCCGGATAGCTCTCTCAAGAGCGCTGCCGTACGTCTGCTATGCCTTGTTCTTTGCGGGTGTCGCCAACTTCCTCTGGTTCTGCGCCGAAGGTCTGACCATGGGCGACGCGCTGAACGGGTACCAAAGCGGGGACCATTACTTCGTCCTGGTCAAGCCGGGCTACAGAGAGGTGAGCCAGGCGACGTGGGAGTGGCTTCGATTCCACGGGACAACGGCCCTGGCCGGTTTTGGCGCTGCATTTGTCGGTGGCTTCATCGGCTGCTTCGTCTGGTTTGGACGCGAGCTTTCTGGGGGCATCACCCGCGAGGAGAGGGCCAGGCGGGAGGCGATCGTCCGGGACTCTGGGCCACTGCTCGCGTCCGGCAGAACGAGCGCTGCGGTGGGTGGAGTCTTCTTGGGGTTCCCCGGCATCGTCCGTGTCGCCGTGTATCCAGGCGGGGTGCTGATGAACCTGCCGTTCAGGCCCTGCCATTCGATCCTAACGTCGGAGATACGTCTCGTCTCTGGGTCCTTGCTGATAGAGCATGATGGCGTTGAATCGAAGTCGCCTTGGGCCCTCGGGACGCGTGACCGCGACCGGCTTGGGAGCGCAATCCTCGCCCTCCCCTATGCGCCCCGAGACCCTGGTCCGAGCGCTCCTTGGGCGATCAGACATCCGTGGTTGAGCCGGGCCTTCTACGCTGCGGGCGCGCTGGTCGGCAGTGGAGTCAGACGGCTCCACGGGCGACCGGGCCGGCAGCGACTCGACTGATCGCCCATTAGGCGGGTGCGTTGGCGCCGGAGGCCGGGCCCAGCCACGACTCGAAGTACCAGTCACTTGGCCGTTGACTCCGAGTAGACTGAGGAGGCGCCTCGAAGTCGCTCCGGGGAGGAGCGTCAGCGCGGGGTTGGGACCGGATGGGGGAGCTCGCCATCCAGGGTGAAGCGGCGTCGTCACGCGACGCGACCTCCGGCACGGGCCGCAAATCCCGCCGCGATCGGTTCAACGGCTGGTTCGTCACGCACGAGGTGGCGTGGGAGCTGGCGATGGCGGCGCTGGCGATCGTGTACGTGGCGCTCGGGTTCATCGTCGACGACCTCACGAGCGGACGCCCCGAGATCGAGGCGGCCGAGTGGGCGCTGACCGGCCTGTTCGTCCTCGAATTCGGCTCACGCATCCTGGTCGCGCGCAGCCGGCTCGACTACCTCCGCGGCCACTGGATCGACGTCGTGGCCCTGGCGCCTCCGATCCGAAGCTTTCGGGTGCTGCGGCTCCTGCGGCTGCTTCGACTTGTTCGAGCCTTCGCCGGCGTCTATCGCGCCGCGATGCACCTGCACGGCCTGGCCCGCCACAAGGGCTTCGCCTGGCTGCTGCTCGCATGGCTCGGCGTCATGGCCGTCTGCTCGGCGTGGCTCTACATCGCCGAGCACGGCATAAACAAGGCGGTCGACAACCCGTTCGACGCGCTCTGGTGGGGCGTCGTCACCCTGACCACCGTCGGCTACGGCGACGTCACCCCCGTCACCACCGAGGGTCGCCTCGCCGCCATGGCCCTGATGCTCCTCGGCATCGGCCTGTTCGGCGCGATTACCGCGACGATCACGAGCTACATCATGACCTCGGACCTGCGCCGCATGGAGTCCAAAGTGGAGGTAGACGTCGACCTGGACCGAACGATGGAGAAGCGAACGGCGGCGCCGGCCGAAAGCACCTCCTCTGCCAGCGGCACCCTGGTCTCCGACCTCGAACGCCTCGCGGCGCTCCGGCGGAATGGAGACCTGACAGCCGACGAATTCTCCGCCGCGAAGCAGCAAACACTGGGGCGAGTCTCGCCTCCGGCAACCGAGTAGCGAAAGGCCTTTGAGCATGGACGAAACGAGCGAGCCCACCACCGCCGTTGAGCTTGCGGTTGCACCGCCAGGCGCGGCCGCCGTAGCGACTGCGCCGTCCGGACCCAAGGTCCCGAAGTGGGAGGCCGATGCCCGGGAGCGCCTCAAGATCGGCATCAAGAAGTTCTCGAAGCCGTTGGCCGATTTCATCGCTCGAGACGTCAACGAGGCCGACACCAGGTTCCTGGTCACGGACTTTCTGTGCGAGGCGCTTGGCTACGACAAATTCGCGGATCTGACCGCCGAGTTTGCGACCAGGACCGAGTTCGCTGACTACGGCCTCCGGGTGGACAAGCAGCTAGTCGCTCTGATCGAGGTCAAGCGCGTCACAACCAAGCTCGTCGAAAAGCACCTGCGCCAGGTCGAGAGTACGGCGCCAACGAGGGCGTTGAGTGGCTGATGCTCACCAACGGCGCCGTTTGGCAGGTCTACCACCTGGAAGCCGCGTTGCCGCTGACCGTCGAACTCGTCTTCGAAGTGGATCTGGTCGGTCCGGAGACACCCGCCAAGAAAGCCGATCGTCTTTACGCCATCACACGAGATGGCATGAGGCACAAAGTCATCGACGAAGTCTGGAAGGCGAAGCGCGCCACGTCCCCGAAGGCGATCGCCCGCGTCCTGACGTCAGCGGCGGTCGTCACGGCGGTCCGCAAGGAACTCCGCCGCGAGACCGACTACTCGGCCACGGACGAGGAGGTGCTAGGGCTCGTGAAGGCGACCCTCCGGCCTGATTGTCTGTGAGGACATCGAATCATGGGCCCAACGCACGGGAATCCGTACGCCAGCCATGCAACAGCACCGAGTCCTTCGTGGGTTCTAACTCGCGGGGTCTAGCGCAACGGCTAGCTGCATCCGCTCGTGGAGCCGCAGTTGAGGCACTTGTAGCAGCTGCCGTTGCGGACCATGATCGAGCCGCATTCGGCGCAGCTGGGGGCGTCGGCCTGGGCGGCAAACGTGACCTGGGCCTTGCCTATGCCGAGGTTGCCGAGGGTGACGCGGGGTTTGCCACTGCCGTTGCCGTTGCCACTTGTGGGAGCCGCAACGGAGCGGGGAGTGGCGTCAGGCCGCTCACTGGCGGGCGGCGGGGTGGGCGCCGCTTCCTCAGGAGCTGCCACGGCGGTCGACGTGCCGGCTTTGCCGGCCTCGCCACTCGGCGGTGAAGCTTGCCCTGCGGCGGGAGACGAATCGCTCCCTGAGGTCCCGGCGCTGCTGATTCCGCCGGTTCCGCCGAGACCGAGGTTGAGCGGCTGCACCGTGGAGTCGCCGGTCGACGACCGGTCGACCAGACCCAGGGTCGCTCGGTCTTCCGGCGGCAGGAAGCGCGATCCAAGCCAGCGGAAGATGTAGTCGATGATGGACTTGGCGATGGGGATTTCCGGGTTGCTGGTGAAGCCGGACGGCTCGAATCGGACGTGGGCGAACTTGTGGACCAGGTCGTGGAGCGGCACTCCGTACTGGAGGGCGACGCTGACCGTGGTCGCGAAGCTGTCCATCAGGCCGCTGATGGTGGAGCCTTCCTTGGCCATCTTGAGGAAGATTTCGCCGGGCTGACCGTCGGGGTAGAGGCCGACGGTGATGTAGCCCTCGTGGCCGGAGATGTCGAACTTGTGGGTGACGGCGGCTCGTTCGGCCGGGAGGCGGCGGCGGTAGGGTCGAGGCTCGACCACGACCGAGGTGGCGGTCTCTGTCAAACCTTCGCCCGCGCCGGCGCCCGACGCATCCTTCTTCTTGCCGGTCATGAGCGGCTGGCTGCGCTTGGAGTTGTCGCGGTAGATGGCGATCGCCTTGAGGCCCATCCGCCAGCCTTCGAGATAGACCGTCTCGATCTCGTCGGGCGTGGCCGCCTCGGGCATGTTGACCGTCTTGCTGATCGCGCCCGAGAGGAACGGCTGGACGGCGGACATCATCCGCAGGTGGCCCATGTAGTGGATGGAGCGCGTGCCGTTCATCGGCTTGAAGGCGCAGTCGAAGACCGAGAGGTGCTCGGGTTTGAGTTCGGGGGCGCCTTCGATCGTCTCGCGTTCGTTGACGTAGGCGACGATGGCGTCGACCTGTTCGGGCGTGTAGCCGAGCTTGCGCAGGGCGCCCGGGACGGTCTGGTTGACGATCTTGAGGAAGCCTTCGCCGACGAGCTTCTTGTACTTCACGAGAGCGATGTCGGGCTCGATGCCGGTGGTATCGCAATCCATCATGAAGGCGATGGTGTTGTGGCTGACGAAGCCGTTGGCCACGTAGGTCACGTTCGAGGGGACCGAAATGTCGTAGGTCAACTGATCCTCGCCGAGTGCGACAGATGCGATCTCGTCGTAGAAGTAGTTGAGGCTTTCGGCCAGCTCGGGATCCGCGGTGCGCCCCAGGAGAGCGGTCGCGGAACGGCGCGAGACCAGGCCGGTGCGCGAAAGGGATAGCAGCATTGTCTTGCGGAGGTTGTCGTTGTCTGGGGCGAGTCGATCGACGGTCCCGCGGCTAATTGGGACGAGGTCGTAGCGCGCGGCCTGCGGATTGTCCTGATGAGCCGCCACAGCTGCCAGAGCGCCGCGCTTGCGCTCGGAGATGAAGCCGATCTCGTCGAGGAATCGGGCAGCGGAACTGACGTTCAGCGTTCGGATGACGTGCATCGGGTTGTTGCCGAGATGCCCAAAGCTCGGCTCATCGATCTTGTGCGTTGTCACGAAGCCGAGGGCCAGCAGCAGCGTCTGGACGTCGCGGCTGAACCGTTCAGACACGGTCGACCAGTAGGCATAGCCGTGGTTGGTGTTGCCGTCAGCCTCGAAGAGACCGCGAACGAAGGCTCGGTAGACGGCCGGATCGTTCGAGTAGAGGACCGCGTCCGGAATGTCGGGCTCGTAGCCCTTGCCGCGATGGGTGCCTTCGGGATCGGGCGAATGCTTGGCGAAGCCGCAGGCCTCCCACCACATCACCAATCGGACCGAATGGAGAGCGACTTCCTGGTAGCCCTGCTGTGCCGTAACCGCCGCCTCGAGGCCGAACAGGTCGCGCCCGAGGTTGACGATGCGATCGACCACGTCCTGGTCGCCGTTCGTGACGCAGAAGCGCAGGCCCTTGGAGTGGAGCGAGCCGTCGCCCATGAAGTAGCCGACGAGCTCGGCCAGATCCGCGGTCATGCGGCGCGGGACGGAAGTTCGGTAGTCGGAGGTCCAGTAGGCCTCTGGGAGCGGCGGAAGCGGAACCTCGCGCGGCTCGCCGATCATGCCGCCGAGCATCATCGGCACTCGGTCGCCGGCCTTGACGTCGGAGAAGCGGCGCCAGATCCAGTTGCCTTCGGCGTCGATGACCTTGATTCGGTGTGTGGTGGTTCCCTGGACGCGATAGCCGCGAGCCGTTTCGACCGTCACGACCGGCTCGGCGCCGTTGAGGAAGAACCGGGTGGCCTCGCGCGGGCCGTCGTCGGTCGCGACGTGGAGGTCGTGGAGGTCCTGCCACTGCTGGCCGTTCGGATTGGCCAGGCCACGAAGTCTGACCAGGCCGCGGTCGGTCAGAACGAGGCTGTTGCCGACCAGGCAGCCCGTCGGGGCGAGGAGCGTGGTCTGGGCGTTTCGGAAGCCGTTGGCCTTGCCCAGCTCGAGGGTCTCGTCCCAGATGTCGCGGCTGGCGCGGTGCATGTCCGCGGGGACGGCTTGCTTGTCGGGGATGCCGTGGGCGGCGTCGCGGTGCTTCTCGATGACGCGCAGGAACGGGGTCTCGTTCTTGCGGTACTCGGCGAACGGGCCGCCGTGGTCGCGGGCGATGATGGCGCTCTGGCGGTAGGCCTCGGCGGTCATGATCGAGGTGATGGCCCCGGCGTAGGCCTGGCCCTCGGCAGAGTCGTAGGCGAGGCCGCGATTCATCAGCAGCGCGCCCAGGTTGGCGTAGCCCAGGCCGAGCGGCCGGAAGAGGTGCGAGTTGCTGGTGATGGCCGGGGTGGGGTAGCCGGCGTTGTCGACCAGGATCTCCTGGGCGGTGATAGTCAGGCGGCTGGCGTACCGGAACCCTTCGACGTCGAACTCGCCGTCGTCCTTGACGAACTTCATCAGGTTTAGGCTGGCGAGGTTACAGCTCGTGTCGTCGAGGAAGCTGAACTCGCTGCACGGATTTGTGGCGTGCTGCCGGGCGGAGTTGCTGACGGGGTTCCAGTCGTTGATCGTGGTGTCGTACTGGATGCCGGGGTCGCCGCAGACCCAGGCCGCGTCGGCCATCTCGCGGAAGAGCGCCCGGGCCTGGAACGTGTCCATCGGGGCGCCGCCGACGACGGCGTGCGTGGTCCAGGGGCCGTCCGCGACGACGGCGCGCATGTAGTCGTCGGTCACGCGGACCGAATGGTTGGCGTTCTGGAAGGCGACCGAGCCGTAGGCCTCGCCGGTGAAGGAGGGGTCGTAGCCAGCCTCGATCAGGGCCCAGGCCTTCTTCTCTTCGCGGAGCTTGGAGTTGATGAACTCCTCGACGTCCGGATGGCCGATGTCCAGGATGACCATCTTGGCGGCGCGGCGGGTCTTGCCGCCCGACTTGACCACGCCGGCGAAGGCGTCGTAGCCGCGCATGAAGCTGACCGGGCCGGACGCGGTGCCGCCGCCCGACATCTTCTCCCGGCTCGATCGAATGGTCGAAAGGTTGGAGCCGGCGCCCGAGCCGAACTTGAAGAGCATCGCCTCGGTCTTGGCCAGGTCCATGATGCTGGACATGGTGTCCTCGACCGAGTTGATGAAGCAGGCCGAGCACTGGGGGTGCGCTTCGACGCCGACGTTGAACCAGACCGGCGAGTTGAAGGCCAACTTCTGGTGGACGAGCAGGTGGGTCAGCTCGGCCTGGAATGCGCGCAGGTCCTCGTCCGTGGCGAAGTAGTGCTGCGTCTCGGCCCAGGCGGCGATGGTGTTGACGACGCGGTCGATCAGCTGGCGGACGCTGGTTTCGCGCTCGGGCGTGTTCAGGTGACCGCGGAAGTACTTGCTGACGACGACGTTGGTGGCGAGCTGGCTCCAGAACGCGGGAACCTCCACGCTCTTCTGCTCGAAGACGCTGACGCCCTTCTCGTTCCCGATGCTCGCGGTCCGGATCTCCCACTCGATCTCGTCGTAGGGGTGGACGCCCGGCACGGTCCAGCGGCGCGGGAAGTGGAGGCCCTTGACCCCGGCGCCGGTGAAGCGGCCATCGGGGAGCATGGCGGCGACGCTCTCAGCCATGACGGGGATCGCGACCGACGCCCTGGCGTCGGTTCTGGATGCGGTCTTCGCGGAGGCGGGCGCGTCGGCTCGACTCATTTCCTGCACCTCTGTGGGCTCTGCCGGTTTGTTCGTTCATGGGGGCTGGCTTCGGAATTGGGGGCGTGGCGAACGACGGATGAGAGTGGGGAGTGGCGTGGCGAGCGGCGGTGTCCCGAGCCTCGAGCGCCCGGCGTGTGCGGCCGTGACGATAGCTGCGAGTGCTCGAGCGATGTGCCTCCAACCAGGGCCGTTGTGACGCCGAGTCGGCTGTCTCTCCCATCCGATTTCGGCGCTATCCGGGCCTTCTCGGGGACCCGGCCGACCGACGGAATGTACGCCCGCGACTCGACCGCAGTCAAGCCCCCAAACCACAACATCTTGTGGTGGACCACTCCTCGGAACCACCACATCTAGCGAAATGGGCACGATTTGGCCAGCACCCGGCGCACCGGCGACAGATCCGGTGTGGAAACCCTGTGGAGAGGCCCAGCAGCTGTCCACCGCGCCGCGGCCGTGAAGCGGAAAGTGGGCCAGAAGACCACGGGCCGCCACGTGCACCGGAACACATGTTCTATTCTAGTTCGTTCCCGGGCGGCGCCCGGGCGGGAGCGCCGGGGCGATGAGCGCCGGGGCTGGAGCGCCGGGGCCATGAGCTGGACGGGAGCGGGCTCATTCGGCGAGCTCGATTGGACCGACGCGCCGGCAGCTCCGGCTGGGCACCACTTCCTCCATAACACCGGTGCGGGCGGTGTTCGGATCGAAACTCCCGCCCCGCGGCGGTATGGGCTGCCGTTCGGCGGTTGCCAGCCCGTCCGATCCGGGCCCTACGTGCGTGTCGAAACTGAGATTCTGGCCGCGGCCTTCAGTCGAACCCGCCGCAGCGGTGGAAGCTTCGACTTTGCACCGCCCTGGCTGGTGTTCTGGAGAAACCAGACGCCGCGCATCTCCCCACTCGGTCGGGCAAGCCAGTGCCTCACGTCCCAGGTTCCCGACGGCAGAGAGGCCGAGACTGCGGCGGCGTGACGCTCGAGCATGGCGCGGTGGGTCGATGACGCCGGAATGACAAGGGCAGAGGCGACGCTGATCGGATCCCATGCGAGCTGGCGGCGGGCCAGCGGCGGCACGACGCGATGCTTCATGTCCATCACCCGCAGAGTCTCTTCGAGCGAAGTGATCTCCGTCTTGATCTCGGCCAGCAGCAGGGCCCTGTCTGCCGGCCGCCATGCGAGGACATCCACCGAGCCTCGGTCGCCGTAGTGGTTGAACGAGAACTCGGTCCGAACCACCCAACCGAGCCGCGCGAGAAGCTCTGCGACACGGTTCTGGAGGTCGGCATGGCGGCGATCCAGAATCCGATCCAGCTTGGGCCCACGCCATCGAGGCGACAGCGGCACCTCCGCGTCGAGGACCTCGGCGATGCGGCAATACGTGTCCAGCGAGAGCCCGCCGAACCGGCCGCACTCGAGGTCGGAGACAGTCTGCTGCGACACGCCGGAGCGGGCGGCGACATCGACCTGGCGCAGATTGAGTTCCAGTCGGATGGCACGGAAAGTGTTGCCGATCTTCACGCGATCCACGGCCGAATGATCGTGCAGTCCACCTGTCGGCGGCTTACTTGCGGATGTCCAAGGGGGGCGGAGCCACGCCCGCGAGCCACGCCGCGAGCCACACCCGCGAGCCACGACGCGAGCCACGCCGCGAGCCACGACGCGAGCCACCTGCCCGGAGCCGAGCCTGTCGGCCGGCGGCGGCCTACCGCTCCGAGCCCGGCCGGCGGCGGCCTAGCGCTCCGAGGCCGGGCGGCGGCGGCCGTTGCCGCGCTTCTTGGTGGCGCCTCGGCCGGGGGACCAGCGCGGCGCCTCTGCCGCCTCGGCCTCCGAGTCGGAGCGGGCGCCGGACTCGCCGGAGGCGCCCGGCCGCGCGCCGCCCGGCCGCGCGCCGCCTCGGCCACCGCTCGCCCCGATCGACGGCGCCGGTGAGGTCGCCCCGCCGGCGGATGGCGCGGAGAGTCTCTGGCGTCCGAGTCGATCGATCAGCCAGCCGGTCCGGACCGTTCGACCGCCGGTCCGGCGAACGGCGGCGGAGAGGGCGATGTCGTCGGTCACGACCAGAAGGCCGGCCCGGCCCGCGGCCGACTCGTGATCGGCCAGGCCGACGATGGCCTCGTCGGCGGTCCATCGCCCGGCGTATCGAACCTCCACGCCGGAGGCCACGCGGCGCGAAACCAGCCCGTGCTCGGGCGACCCGTCGAGCATCACCACGACCTCGACCCCCGGCGGGACGATGGCCCGCAGCCGCCCGATCAGCGCCGCAGGCGGGAGTGGAGCAGGTGTCCGCCGGAGCGCGTGGAGGACGTTCGTGCCGTCGACCACGAGCTTGGCGACTCCCTCCAGGACCCGTTTGTCGTCAGGCACGCGAACCCCTCGAGCAGCGGCCGGCTGCCCCGGGCCCACGCGTTGGGCTCCGCTCCGGTAGCATCCTGGCCATGCTTCTCCTTGTCGACCTCGATGGTGTCGTGTATCGCGGCGCCGAACCCGTACCCGGTGTCGCCGCCGTTCTGGCCGCCCGTGCCGCCGCCGGCGACGACGTGGTGTACGTGACCAACAACTCGATGTGGTATCGCGCCGACTACGTTACCCGCCTTGAAGGAATGGGGGCGCCGGTTTCGCCGGACCGGATCGTTTCATCGGCCCGGGCGACCGCGTTGTACCTGGGGGAACTCGACCCGCCGGCCCGGCGAGTGCTCGTCGCCGGCGGAGCTGGGCTCGTGCACGAGCTGTGCGACGTCGGGATTGAGGTCGTGTATGCGGGCGACGCGGCCGAACGCTGGAGTGCGAACGGCCGCGACGCGGCCGCAGCCGTCGGGCCGGTCGACTCGGTCGTCGTCGGGCTCGACCTGGATTTCAGCTACGCCAGGCTGGCCTGCGCCGCCGACGCCGTTCGTCGAGGCGCCAGGTTTATCGCCACCAACCGCGACCCCGTCTATCCCCTTGAGAAGGGCCTGATGCCGGGAGCCGGATCCATCGTCGCCGCCATCGAGACCGCGTCGGGCCGCGTGCCGGTCTCGCTCGGCAAGCCCGGGCCGCTGCTACTGCAGGTGGCGGCGCACGCGGTTGGTGCGGATGTGACGCAGGCGGTGATGATCGGCGACGGTCTGGCCACGGACATCGCGGCCGCCAATGCGGTGGGGGCGAGGTCGGTGCTGATGCTGACCGGGATCACGACCCGGGCCCAGGTGGCGGCCATGGCCGAGTCGGCTGCGCCGACCGAGATCGCCGTCGACGCGGCGGAACTGGCGAGCGTCCTGGCCCGCCTGGATGGGACGAGTCCGCGAGCTTGATCGGGTGGCATTCGGGCGTGGACGCACCACGTACGGCGGTATCTGCGTCGTTCGGCGGATGCGGAGCGCTAGAATCTGGGCAAGCATTGGAGCGCCGACCATGGCGTGCCGTGTCTCGCATCGTGCCCTGAGGAGGGGGTCTTGATGGACGCTCGAGCTCTCGACACCGAGCGCCGACTCTCGCCCGAAACCAGGATTCCGATGCCGTCGGAACTACGCGACCGGATCGGGCAGATGGTCATGGTCGGCTTCCGCGGCATGACCGCGCTCGAGGCCCAGCCGACGATTCGCAATATCGCCGCGGGGTCCGTCGGGGCGGTCGTCGTCTACGACGTGGACGCCCAGACGGGAGGGACTCGCAACATCCGGTCGCGCGACCAGCTGCGCGAGTTGGTCGGCGTGCTCAAGGCCGCGAATGAGATCCCGGTCCTGGTCACCATCGACAATGAGGGCGGTTTTTACCATCGCCTCAAGGAGCAATACGGCTTTGGCCCCGTCACGCCGGCCGCGGAACTGGGCGAGCGCAACGACCTCGCCTTCACCCGAGAGGCCGCGGCCCTCATCGCCGCCCAGCTCGTGGACATGGGCATAGACATGAACCTGGCGCCGGTCGTGGACCTGCACAACCCGGCCAACCTGACCGTGAGCGCCCGCCGGCGGAGCTTCTCTTCGGACCCGGCGCTGGTGGCCGCCCACGCCTCCGAGTTCATACGGGCCCACCACGCGCTCGGCGTTCTGACTTGCGCCAAGCACTATCCCGGGCTGCGCGGGGCCCTCGGCCCTCTCGTGACCGGCGTCGGGGAAGCCGTGGACAGCTGGTCTGATGACGAGCTGGTGCCATACCGCGCCCTGATCGGCGAGGGTCTGCTCGACGCGGTTCTGGCGTCGCGGTTCATCCATGCCGAGCTGGACGCCGAGCTCCCGTGCTGCCTGTCGCCGCGGGTCATCGACGGCCTACTCCGCCGCGAGCTGGGCTTCGACGGCGTCGTCATCTCGGACCCGATCGAGATGCTCTCGATCTGGGACGTCTTCGGTTTCGAGCGGGGCACCATCATGGCCGTCAACGCCGGGGTCGACTTGCTTCTCTTCTGCAACGTCTCCCAGGTCCTGCCCTACAGCGACGAGCGTGGACCGGAGGCGGTCCAGGTCATCCTCGATGCGGTCGCTCGCGGCGAGATCGCCGAGTCGCGCGTCAACGACGCGTGCCGTCGAGTGCTCACCCTGAAGTCGCGCCGCGGCGTCCGCCGCTAGGCTCGGCACCCCGGAAGCTACGCGGCGTCCGCCCGCTGCGCGCTCGACCGTTCGCGGAGGAGGTCGGTCAGCGCACTGCTCGACAGCGGCCGCGAGAAGAGGTAGCCCTGGCCGATGTCGCACTGCAGCATCCGCAGGCGATCCGCCTGATCGACCCGCTCGACACCCTCGGCCACGGTTTCCAGGCGGAGCGTCTTGCCGATCCGGATCATCGCGTCGACCAGGGCGCTGGAGGTCGGCTCGGTCGCCACGCCGTCGACGAACGACTTGTCGATCTTGAGGATGTCGACCGGGAAGCGGCGCAGGTAGGCGAACGACGAGTAGCCCGTTCCGAAGTCGTCGACCGCCAGCCGCACGCCCAGCGACTTGAGCTGGAAGAGGCGACTCAGAGTCGCCGACGTGTCGTTCATCAGGACGCTCTCCGTGATCTCGAGGATCAGACGGCTTGGGAGCAGCCCGGAATCGTCGAGGGCGTCGGCGACGTCGCGCACTATGTTGGGGTGGCGCAGCTGGCGGGCCGACAGGTTCACGTTGAGCGCGATCGGCTCGTCCGCCGGGATCTCCTTCTGCCATACCCGAACCTGTCGGCAGGCTTCCTGGATGGCCCACTTGCCGAGCGGCACGATGAGGCCGTTCTCCTCGGCCAGAGGGATGAACTCCATCGGCGGAACCACGCCGCGGCGCGGATGCTGCCAGCGCATGAGCGCCTCGACCCCGGTGAGCCGGCCGGTCTGGAGGTCGATCGTGGGCTGGTAGTAGAGCATGAACTGCGATTCTTCGAGGGCCGTTCGGAGCTGCGATTCGACCTCGATCCGGCGGATCGCGTCGGCGTGCATTTCGGGGTCGAAGACGGCGTAGCTGCCTTCGCTGCGGCGGGCCTGGTGCATCGCCACCGCGCTGTTTCGGAGCAGGTCCTCGGCCTTGTCCTCACCGCCGATGGCGACGGCGATGCCGATGTGCGGCTGGAGTTCGATCTGCGCCCCCGGCAGCTGCAGCGGTTGCCGGAGCAGGGTCATGATCCTCTCCATGGCCATCGTGGCATCCGCCGGCGAGCTCAGGCGATCGAGCAGGACCGCGAACTCATTGCCGCCCATACGCGCGACCGTGTCCTGGCCGCGGACGCAGGTGCGCAGGGTGTCGGCGACCATCACCAGGGCGACGTCGCCGGCGGTGTAGCCCAGGCTGTCGTTGACCCGCTTGAGGCCGTTCAGATCGCAGTACAGAACCGCGATCGTGCTCCCGTCGCGTTTCGCTGCCAGGAGCGCGTGCTCGATGCGATTCGCGAACAGGACGCGGTTGGCCAGACCCGTCAGCGCGTCGTGGAAGGCCTGGTGGCGCATCTCGGCTTCGAGCATCTGGCGTTCGGTCACGTCCCGCATGTTCAGGACCACGCCGTTGACGGCAGGGACGTCGAGCAGGTTGGATATGCGCGTCTCGATGTGTCGCCACGATCCATCGGCGTGTCGCAGGCGGTGTTCGCAGACGCGCGAGGCGCCGACCTCGGAGGCCACGTCGACGAGCTCGGCCTGGACGCGATCCTCGTCGTCGGGGTGCACTAGCGCGGAGATCATCACGCCCAAAAGCCTCTCCGGCTCGTAGCCGAAGATCTGTTCCACCGACGGGGACTGGTAGAGGATGTGACCGTCGGCAGAGACGATGCTGATGACGTCGCTGGAACTCTGGATCAGCGCCTGGAACCGCTCCGCGCTCTCGCGTTCGATGGTGTCGTGGGCGACGTCGATGCGGCAGATGGCGAGTGAGGCCTGAGTCGCCAGGGCGCGGATGGCGGCCGGTACGTCTTCGGCGATGGGATCCGGCGACTCGACGATCAGCACGCCCCGGACGGCGCCGTCGACGCTGACTCGGGTCAGCAGGACCTCGCCGGGCAGGAAGCGTGACGGTCCGTCGGCCGTTGTCTTCATCAGCCGCTGGTCGGCCGGCTCTCGATCCTGCGGTGCCAGCAGGTCCGCCTCGAACACCGCTTCGGCAATCTCGTCGGCCCGGTTCCCGGCAGAGCCGATGATCCTGTATCGACTCGGTGGAAGCTCCGAACCCTCCGCGGCCGCGAAGGCGACTCGCGTCGCAGGCGCAGTGGCGCATACGGCAAGGGCGCCCTCGAGCATCGCCGCCACGATCGATCGTAGGTCGCCGGCCGCGACGAAGTCGAGCCCGGTGGCCGCGAGGATCTGTTCGCGTCGAGCTGTCGTCTCGTATCGGGCAATCGAAGCGACCATGCCGTGCATAAGACAGGCGAAGATGGCGAAGCCAACCACGAAGCCGCAGGCCATCGTGAACGAGACCGCATCGGTCAGGCCCTGACCCAACGCCACGGCTGACAACAACGCGGTTCGAATGACCGCCCGCGGCATCGAGCTGTACGCGGAGCCGAAGAAGACGGCCGCGGTCAGGACCGCCACGACGTAGTTGCTCCAGCGGGCGTCGACCGCGATGGCGAAGACCGACACCGCGACGATCGCCGCGACGTCCGCCGCGACTCCGAAGTCCGACTTGCGATAGACGATGAGCCACACGACGCCGAGGGCGAGCGGGGCCGTCAGGCCGGCCACATACATGGGGAGCGGACCGGTCGAGGCCGCCGCAACGACCAGCGCCCCGACCAGGTTGGCCAGGGCGAACGCCAGGAGCAGCAGTCGTATTCGGCCAAGCAAGTCGCGAGGCCGGGCACTGGCTCGAAGACCCGGAAGGATCTCTGCCATCGTCAGCCTAACCAAGACGACCAGTTCCTCCGGTCATATGGGTAGCGAGAGGACCATGACGCAAACGCGTCTATCGATGGCGTCGGCTGCAGGCGTGCTCGACTGAGGGTCTGCCCCTACGTCGAATGAGCGATCTTGTCCTGACGCACTCGTTTCGGACCCGGCCTCGGGCGCTGCGGTGTAGCATCGCCGGAGCCATGTCGACCTTCAGCCCACCGCCGCGTCCGCCAGCGGGTTTGAGCCTGCGCCCGATCGATGAGAACGACCTTTCGGGCTTCGGCCCTGCCTTCGACCTCGACGACGACGGCCACTCCTTCGACGACGAGGATTGGGAGCCCGGCTGGGGCGACCGTTTCCGGGCCCTGGTTGGCCGCGGCCTGATTCGCGTGGGGTGGCTGGCGCTGGCGGTGGGTCTCGCCTTCGGATCGGCAGGCATCGTTGCCGCGGCCGAGCACTCGCCGGCGACCGGGACGCGACCGGAGTTGACGTGGGATGCGGATCAAGCTCTGGCCGCGAAGCTGTCGGCGGCGATCCGCGATCTGGCGCGGCTCAACGATGACGTCGAGTCGCTCGGCACGCAGGCCCGCAAGACGCTCTCGAGCCTGACGCAGATCAATCAGCTGAGCCTTCAACAGGCCTGGAACGACGGCTCGAATGCCGCGACCGCGATCGACGCCGGGGCCACCGACCTCAACAACAGGCTCCAATGCGCGACCTGGGACTCAACCCTCCAGTCGGATCTGGCCAAGACGTACAGCCCGGCCATGGTCGATCGATATCACAAGGTGTGTCTGGCGATCGCCTCCGTCGCGCCGCTGCACGAGGATTGGCAGGCCATGGTCGACGGCAGCAAGACGGCCATCCGGGTCGCTGACGACATCGAGGCCCACGACTCGTTCGGGGGCGATGCCCTGCAACTGGCGACCCAGGGCCTCTACAACGAGGCACTCAGCAAGCTGAGCGACGCGGCCACGACCATCTCCGACGCGAAGAGGATCGCCGATCAACTGGCCCTCGTGACCGACGTCTCGACTCTGGAGGACTGGCTGGTGCGGACCAAGGCCATGGACGACGCCCTGGCCGTCCTGTGGCAGGAGACGATCCTATCCAAGGGCAAGGTGAACAGCCAGGTCACGGCCGCGCTCCGGGCCGTCAACGACGCCCAAGCCCTCTTGCCCTCCACGAACGATGTCTTCCAGGTGGCGATGTACGAGATGGCCGGGAATCTGACCTACAACGGCATTGCCATCGAGACGGCCAAGGGCGCGCTTGCCAGCGCCCTGTCGGACCTGAACGGTGGGCTCGTCTTCGGCGGCTAGAGCGGGCAGCGGTCCCGCCTCGACTCGATAGACTTACGGACATCACGACGTCGGCGCACACCCGGCGCCAGGGGATGCGGCGTCCCGAAGAGCCGCCCGACCGGAGGCCCTGGTCATGCAATTGCGTGTTGTCGGCGATCAGCCCTGGGACGTCGCGGCAGACGTGCTGGCGGTTCCGTACTTTGGCAAGCCTCGGTTCGACGGCGCCCTCGCGGAGATCGACAGGCGGGGCGGCGGTGAGCTGACCGCCCTGGCGGCGTTTGGCGAGCTGAAGGCGGAGAGATACGGCGCGGTGGTGATTGCCGCCGGTGGGTTGCGTGCCGGGCGCCTCATGGCCATCGCCGCGGGCGAGCCGGAGACGGTCACGCGGCAGGTCGTTCTGCGGATCGGCGCGGCAGTCGAGCGGCGGCTCGCCGGCCGCAACGTCCGGTCGCTCGCCCTGTGGCTGGGAGATCTCGGGGACCGCATCGACGGGGGAGCGGTCGCCGCAGCCGAGCTTCTGGCCCGCGGCGTCGTGGAAGGCGGGTTCGAGCCGGCGACGATCTATCGAGATGGATACGAGAACGCTCCATCGACCCTCGACGAGCTGATCCTCATCGCCCCCGGAGCCGACCTTGCGGCCCTCAAGCAAGCCGCCGAACGGGGCGTCGTCATGGGCGAAGGGGCCAATCTGGCTCGACGCCTCGACAACCGGTCCGCCAACGACGTCACTCCGGACGTGCTCGCGGGCGAGGCTCGGGCAATCGCGGAGGCCAACGGACTCTCGATCGACGTCATCGAACCGGCGCGGGCAGCCGAGCTTGGCATGGGCATGTTCCTCGCCGTGGGCCGCGGCAGCGACAACCCGCCCCGCATGATCGTGATCCGGTCGGGCGAGGAGGGCGAGAAGGATGCCCTTGGTCGGCGCCTGGCGATCGTGGGCAAGGGAGTCTGCTTCGACTCGGGCGGCATCAGCATCAAGCCGGCCGATCGGATGGAAGAGATGAAGATGGACAAGACCGGTGCCTGCACCGTGATCGCGGCCATCGCCACTGTGGCCAGACTCGCCCCGGGGACGCCGCTAACGGCCATCGCCCCGGCCGTCGAGAACATGCCCGGTCCGCATTCGGCCCGGCCCGGCGACGTGGTAAAGGCCATGAACGGCAAGACGGTCGACATCCTCAACACCGACGCCGAGGGCCGCCTGATCCTGGGCGATGCCATGTGCTACGCCGAGAAGCTCGGGGCCACGAATCTTGTCGACATCGCGACCCTGACCGGCGCGGTGGCTCGAGCGTTGGGCGACCAGATGACCGGCGCCTTCGGTACGCCACAGGCCTGGTACGACGCCGTCGCGTCGGCCGGCGAGCGCGCGGCGGAGCGGTACTGGCAGATGCCGATCATCGAGGAGTACCGCAAAGACATGGACAGCTGGTATGCGGACTTCACCAACACCGGCTCGGCCGAAGGCGGGCTGATAAAGAGCGCCCTCTTCCTGCGTGAGTTCGCGACGGTGCCCTGGGTCCACCTCGACATCGCCGGCACCGCCTACTTCCGCAAGAAGACCGCCTACGCTCCGGCCGGCGCAACCGGAGTCGCCCACGCGACCCTCGTCGAGCTTGCCCTCGCCGGCGCGAAGAAGGCGTAGCTCTCAAATGCCGGTTGAGGTCCTCGTCCTGGCCTTCGGGCTGGCCGGGCTCATCTGGGGAGTGGCGGCGGATCGCATCGCGGCTCGCTGGCCGGCCCACGAGGACGGTTCGGTCCGGAAGGTGGACTGGCGAACGCCGGTGGTGGCCATCCTGGCCGCGGTCGCGCTGGCCGCGGTTCCGGTCCGTTTCGATGATCCGGGCCAGCGGCTGCTCTTCGGCGTCATCTTCGCGGCGTGCGCCCTGCTCATGGCCACGGACCTCGACCAGAAGCTCATGCCGGACGTCTTGACGCTGCCCCTGATCCTGCTGGGTGCCGTAGCGCTGGCGTCGGGGGGCGACTCGCTCGTGTCGCGCTCACCGGCCTGGGAGGCGGTCCTGGGCGCGATCGCGGTTCCGGGCGTGCTGTACGTGGCGTCGTTGCCTTTCGGTGAGGGCGCTTTTGGCGGCGGCGATGTCAAGTTCCTGGTCTCGGTCGGCCTCTTCGCCGGTCTGATACGGATCGTGCTCGCGGTCTTCGCCGGCGCCATGCTGAGCGGCGTGGTGATCCTGGCCCTGCTGGCGGCGCGCCGAATCACGCTTCGCAGCTACATACCGTTCGGGCCGTTCCTCATCATCGGGGCGATCTGGGTCGCGCTGCTGCCGGCGGCTTCATAGCCCGCCGGCCGACGGCGGCCTATGCGGCTACCGTCGTCCGCCGCGCGCCGCAACTCGGGCAGTGGTAGGTCTTGGCGTTGCTCGAGCTCTGCTCGAAGCCGAGCATGTCGGCTAGCGGCTCGTGCACGCCGGTCTTCTTGACCTTCGCGGCCGGGTAGCCGCAGGTGCACCATTCGACGGTCTCGTCGCCCGGCTCGAATTGATGCTCGTCGGCCAGAAGTGCCTCCAGGAGGCCCTGCTTGTCGGCCGCGCTGCCGTCCCCATCGATCATGCCCAGCCCTCGCTGAACCAGATCGAGGCGGGCAAACGGCGCATTGCGGGGCTGTTCGAGGGTGGCCAGGGCGCCGGCCGCGCTCACCCGGTCGCGCCACTTGGGGGCGCTGGCCAGGATCCCGTCGAGGGTGCCAATCGCCGGCTTGCCGATCTCCACGCACTTGTCCCAGCGACCCTGGGCCGCCCAGAACTGGGCGGCCGTGGCGTTGGCCTCGTCCGGTTTCCAGCCCAGCTTCGCCAGGGCGGTGACGATGTCGGTCCGTTCCATGGCATCGACGCCGTCGAACGACGAAACGAGAATCGGGATCGCCGCCGCGCCGCAGGCCGCGCAGCGGTTCCACTCGCGCATCGCGGCCCAGTAGCGGGCGCCGGTTTCGTCGGCCGGCGGCTGCCAGCCCGCCTCGGCCAGGCCTCGCGCTGCCGACCGGCGGACCCCCGGGTCGGTGTCGCGCAGGGAAGCGACGAGCCAGTCGGCCACGAGCGGCGACCCGACACGGGCCAGCCTTCGGACGACTGCCTCCCGGACGTCGGCGTCATCGTGGCCCATGAGCGACTGCAGAGCATCGATCGCCCGTTCGTCGCACAGAGCGTCGAGGGCCTGCGAGGCGGCTCGCTCGACGGCCATGCTCGATCTCCCGGTAGCCTTCTGGCGAGCCTGCTCGTGGACCAGGGCGAGGATGAGAGGCGTCACCGCTCCGGGGTCGCCGATCGCCTGGAGCGCCTTGACGGCCGCGACCCGCACGGTCTCGTCGGCGTCCATGATCGCCTTGGTCAACGGCTCGACGGCCTCGACGGCGCGGATGCGGCCGAGCGCCGCGGAAGTCGCCCGACGAGTCTCCGCGTCGGCGTCGGTCATCAGCCTTCGGTAGACGGCCGTGGCTGCGGTCGCGCGAACGTCGGGGTCGCGGTCTTCCAGCGCGCTCACCAGCGGCTCGACGACCCGGAACCCACCGCGCGCAGACAGGGCGGCAACGGCGGCGCGTCTCACGCCCGGGCTTTCATCGCCGAGGAGCGCGGTCAGCGGCTCGACCGCAAGTGGATCGCGCAGAGGAGCCAGCGCTTGCGCGGCCGCCAGACGGATCGCGGCGTCCTTGAAGCTGAGTGCCTTTATCAGGCCCTGGGCGTCCCTCTTGGCCTCCATTTGAGGAATGTCCGGGGGACCGAAGAGCGGCATTGTGGAAGCCTCTTTGCCTCGTCAGACTGCCGAGCTGGCGGCTCGGGAAAAGGACGGGATGACGATTCGGCAGACGTCGACATTAGTCGACAATAGTGGAGTCGGTTCGTACCACGAAAGGCTAGCATTTTAGCGGCTCTCGTTGCCAGAGCCGCAGCCTCAATCTTGGCGCCCCTCCAGGCCGTCTGCACCTCAACCGACCGTACCGCACAAGAGTGGGACCTTAGAGCGGTTGGCTGGTGTATGATCGTGTACAGCCGGAGTCGTCCTGAGGTAGTGCCCCTCCAACGGACGGCGTCAAACCGGCGGGCGTAACCGCACAACGCGCTCAACGGGAGCGCGCCCAACGGAGTGCTCGCACGATGACCGCCTCGAACGACCGACGTGCTAAGGGCCACGGCACATTCCGCCGGCGGCTTCTTCACCTTCTCCTCGGCGTGATCCTGATGACGCCATGCCTCGCCCTGGAGATCCCTGCCCAGTCCGCCAGCGCCAACGATTTCACCGACGCCGTAGCCGAGCAGCAGCGCCTCAACAAACTCGTCACCGACCAGAGAGCGCAACTCGCCAAGCTGACGGCCCAGCAAGCCGCGCTGCAGAGCCAGATCACGGCGACCAAACAGAACCTGGACGGCGTCCGCACATCGATCGATGAGGCCCAGGCGGAGATCGCCGCGCTCAAGGATGAGATGGTCGGGGTCAAGGCTCGCTACGACGGTCTCGCGGCCGAGCAGGCTCTGCTGGAAGCCAGACTGGTCGAGCTGACGAACGAGCAAGACGCCAGGGCACGCGAGCTCGACATCCGCGAGGAGATCCTGGCCACCCGGCTGGTCGCGGCGTATGAGACCGACCAGACCCCGGTCCTGCAGCAGATCCTCACCGCCCACTCACTCACCGACGCGCTCTCCGACGTCTCCTACTACGGAGCCCTTTCCGAGGCGGACAAGGCGCTGGCCGACGAGATCAAGCAGGACCAGGCGGCCCTGGCCGAAATCCGCCAGACGGTCGAGATCGCGAGCTCGGCTAATCGGGAGCTCAAGGACCAGGTGGCGGGGCAGAAGCAGCAGCTCGCCGACGAGCAGTCGCAGCTCGGACAGGCCGAGGCACAGCTCAGCGCGCTCGAGAATTCGCTCGAGGCCCAGCTGACCCAGCAAGCGGCGGCCGAAGCGAAGCTGGACAACGACGCGGCCGCCCTCAACGCCGCCATCCAGTCGAACGGCGTATCCCTGGACAGGCTCGCGGCCAAGATCGACGAGCTGGTGGCCGAATACGGCCCCGGCGGCAAGATCCCGTCGCAGTACAGCGGATCGTTGGTCTGGCCGATGGGTGGAAGTATCACCCAGGAGTACGGCTGCACCGGCGTCGCGTCGGAGCCGCGGGTGGGGAATTGCGCGCACTTCCATCAGGGAATCGACATCGCCGCCCCGTGCCTGACGCCGATCCATGCGGCCGGGCCCGGTGTCGTCATCTTCGTCGGATACAACCCCTACGACGCACCGCCGCAGGCCTGGTTGGTGATAATCGCGCACTCGACGAGCATGGTGACCTGGTATGCCCACATGACGGCACGAGCGTACCCGGGCATCTACGCCGGAGCTTCGGTGGTGGCCGGTCAGGTCGTCGGAACCGAAAACACGACCGGCCATTCGACGGGCTGCCACCTTCATTGGGCCGTGCGAGTCAACGGCCAATTCCTCAATCCGCGAATGTTCCTCTAGCGCGGGCCAGTCGGGCGGCGTGGTGCTAGCATCGACTAAGCCCGGCCAGACCCGGGCCCGAAGCGAGAGGACGCCCGATGAAGCGAACTCTGGCGGTGATACTCGCCGGCGGTGAGGGAGAGCGGCTCTCCATCCTGTCATCGCTGCGGGCCAAACCGGCCGTCCCGTTCGGCGGCAAGTACCGCATCATCGACTTCACCCTCTCCAACTGCGTCAACTCGGACATCGACAACGTCGTCGTCCTGACCCAATACAACCCCCGCTCCCTCAACGACCACATCGGGATGGGCCGGCCATGGGACCTGGACCGCAACTATGGTGGCGTCCGGATGCTCCAGCCGTACATCGCCCGCGGCCGCGTCGCGGAGTGGTACCGCGGCACCGCCGACGCAGTGCTGCAGAATCTCAACGTGGTCGAGCAGGCGCCGGGTGACGCGGTTCTCGTCCTGGCCGGCGACCACATCTACAAGATGGACTACCAGCCGTTCGTGGCCGCTCATCGGCGTCATCGCGCCGACGTGACGATCGCGGTCCGGCGCGTGCCGCTCGCCGATGCGACGCGGATGGGCATCCTCGCCCTCGACGACACGGACCGCATCGTGGAGTGGCACGAGAAGCCCCGCCAGCCCAAGAGCGACCTGGCCAGCATGGGCGTCTACGTATTCTCGAAGCGAGCGCTGCATCAATGGCTCAGCGACACACGGGCCGACTTCGGCCACGACGTGATCCCGGCCATGATCGAGGGCGGCGCGCGCGTCTACGGCTACCGCTTCGATGGCTACTGGCAGGACGTGGGAACGGTTCAGTCCTACTGGGAGGCGAACCTGGCGTTGCTCTCCGATGCCCCGGAACTGGATCTCTACGACCGCGAGTGGATCATCCACACCCGGTCCGAGGAACGAGCCCCGGCCAAGATCGGGGCCACGGCCCAGGTCCACCGCAGCCTGATCAGCCACGGTTGCGTGATCAACGGATCGGTCGTGAATTCCGTGCTCTCGCCAGGCGTGGTGGTCGACGTGGGAGCGGTCGTCCGCGACTCGATCATTCTGTTCGATTCGGTCGTTCGGCCGGGCGCGGTCGTCGACCGGGCGATCCTCGATAAAGAGGTTGCCGTCGGACCGGGCGCCATCGTCGGCGAGGGGACCGACTACGACGTGGTCAACCGGCGCGAACCGGGTCGGCTCAATACAGGCATCACCGTCGTCGGAAAGCGGGCGGTGATTCCACGGGGCGTCCGAATCGGCCGGAACGTTCTGGTCGGCGAAGGGGCGAGGGCGGCCGATTTCGTTTCGAGGGTCATACGCAGCGGCTCCACGGTAGAGCGCCCCCGCGAGCGCGGGACACGCCTTGGGTCGCGCATTCGAGCGGCCGAGCCCGCCGACGGCCGCGAGGCGCCCGAGGTGGAGATCGAGGTAATCGACCCGGGGCCCGATCCGGGCAGCAGGTCCAGCTCGGGCGGGCGACGCGCCTCCGGGGAGACGGACGACTGAGGCGTATGCCACCTCTCGGTCACCGGCGCTCTCACGTGCGCACCCTGTGGGGCACGCTCGCCCTTGTCGTTGCCGTCTGGCTGGGCGGCGCCTCCGTTCCGGCCCCGCTCGCGGCGGCCCAGTACGATCTCAGCTTCTCCTCCAACTCGACCTGGACGGCGGACCCGACGGCGGCGCGAGTCCACGTCGATTCGACGGTGACGGCAACCTCACATGCCGTCGACGACTCCTCCAGGCGCACCTTCTACGACAGGATCCAGCTGGCTCTGCCGCCCGACTCCGCCGATTTCGTGGCGATCTCCGGGGGCAACCAGCTGCCGGTCACCGTCGAGTCGGTCGCCACGTCGGGCGTCACCGTGATCGTCGGTCTGGGCCAGCGTTTGTATTCGGGCCAGAGCGGTACCTTCGATCTCAGGTTCGATCTCGTCGATACCGGCGGCTCGACCGATAGGGACCTCCGCCTCGGCCACAACCTCATGTCGTTCCCGGTGACCGCTTTCGGCAGCCCCAACACACCGGGCAGCTCGGTGTCGGTCGTGTTCCCGCCCGATTTCACGGTCCAGGAGGAGTTCGGCGGGCTTACCCGGGCCGTCTACGGCTCGGGCGAGGTCGTCTTCTCGTCGGGGCCAATCGACGATCCGACTCAGCTGAGTGCCTGGTTCACGGCCGTCGCCCCGGTGCCGGCCGGCGACTACAGGCTCCGATTCGTGACCATCGGGCCGCTCAACGTCGCGCTGCGCTACTGGTCCGACGATTCGGGCTGGGCTGACCAGCTGGAGCGGGTTCTGCGAGTCGGCTACCCGATCATGCGCGACATGATCGGCCTCGGCGATCCCACCGCGACCTCGCTCACCGTCGAGGAGGCATCGAGCCAGGAGATCGGCGGCTTCAGCGGGTCATACGATCAGAGCAGCGGCAAGATCCTCATCTCCTACTTCGCCGACCCGTACGTGATCATGCACGAAGTGGCTCACCTGTGGTTCAACGGGACCCTCGTGAGCGATCGATGGGTCCAGGAGGGGTTCGCGTCCTACTACGCCCAGCAGACGGTCGACCGGCTCGCCATGACCGATCACGCACCAGTGCTGACCGCCAGGATGCGGCTGGCCGCCGTGCCGCTCAACGACTGGAGCATCGCCGAGCCAGATTCGACCACGGAGGCGTACCTGTACGGCGCCGCCCTCGAGGTGGCCGGCCGGATAGCCACCGAGGCCGGCCAGGCCGGCTTGCGAGACGTCTGGGCGGTGATACGGTCCGGCCAGGCGGCCTACCAGCCGATCTACGCGGCGGTGCCGGAGATGCTCGGCAGTGGATCGGCCGACTGGCGCCGGGTGCTCGATGTGCTGGAGCAGACGACCGGCCTGTCGTACCTAGAGATCTGGAGGCAGTGGGTCGTCGACGCCTCGCAGGTCTCACTCCTGGAACAACGCTCAACCGCTTTGACCGCCTACGCCGCCGCGCAGAAGGCGGCCGGGGCCTGGGATCTGCCCCCGGAGATCCGCCGATCGCTCGATGGCTGGCTCTACGGTCAGGCGATGGTGTATATGGTTCAGGCCCGCGACATCCTGTCTCAACGCGACGAGATCGCCGGCGCGGCGGCCGATGAGGGAACTACACCCCCGACGACTCTGCGCGACGTGTTCGAGCAATCCGGCCTCGTGGCCGCCCGCACAGAGGCCACAAACGAGGCCGCGGTTCTCGCGGAGATGGCCGCGGCCCGCCAGGCAGAAACCGCCAGCGGTGGCGCCGCCCGAGACCTGGGCCTTCTGGGGGCAAATCCACAGGCGGACCTCGTCGCCGCCCGCGCTGCCTTCGCCAAAGGCGACACGAGCCGGGCCATGACGCTCGCGTCTGGGGCGCGCGCTGCCTGGCAAAGCGCCATCGGGATGGGCCAGGCGCGCATCTTCGGCAGCCTGTGCATCCTCGCCGGCGCTCTGATCCTGCTGGCGTTGTACATCTGGAATCGCGGCGCCTTCCGGCGAGAGAACGCGGCCGTTGCCGCCGCCGAGTTGATCGCGCGGACGGCCGCCTGGGCTCGTTCTCAGTCCGCCCTTCGATCGCGGTCCGCCGGGGTCCGAGCCCCCCCCGTCGTGCCCGAACCGAGCCTTGTCGGCCGGGTGCGGCGGCAGGTCGAACCGTCCGGCGTGGCCCTGGCCGACGGGCTGGCGGACCCGGACGGCGATGATGAAGGAAGCACCGTCGCCGACGATCTGCCCGCCACGGCGGCCGGCGCGACGAGCCCCGAGGAGTCGGCCTACGAACTGCTACAGCGAGGTAACGCTCTGCTCCACGACCGCCACAATGCCCAGGCCGCGGTCGTTCTCGAGCGAGCCGCACGTCTCGAGCGCAGCAAAGGCTCGATACTCGAGGCGCTGGGGCGGGCCTATTTCAACAGCGGCCAGCACGCCCGGGCGGCCGAGACATTCGAGGCGCTGCTCAAGGTCGACCCGTCGGCTCACTACGGGCATTTCGGTCTCGGGCTGAGCTTCGCGCGACTCGGCAGAACTCAGCAGGCAAAGACGCATCTGCGCATGGCCGCCGCTCTCGACCCCGCCAGCGCCACCTACAGGCGCGCGCTGGAGAAGATCGAGGCGACGAAGAACTGACGAGCCGGTGCCGCGGCGTCCGATCGGGCGCCGGTCAGCCGCCCGCGGCCTCGAGTCGGTGAGCCACCAGCAGGATCCCGGTGATCGACTTGGAATCCTCGATGACGCCACGCTCCACGGCCTCGACGGCGTCGCGCCAGTGGAGCTTGAAGAGCCGTAGATCTTCGTCCGCATCGGGGCTGAGCCGGCCGTCGCCGGCGGCGCGCAGGTCCGTGGCCAGGTAGAGGGTCAGGTATTCCGTCGAGAAGCCCGGGGCGCTCCAGAAGCCGCACATCCGCTCCATCGATCCGGCACGATAGCCCGTTTCCTCCTCGAGCTCGCGATGGGCCGCCGAAATGGGATCCTCCGACGTGCCGTCCTCGACTTCGAGCGTGCCGGCCGGCAGTTCGAGCATCACTCCGCCGCATGGGACGCGGTACTGGGCAACCAGCAACAGGCGGTCCTGGGCATCGAGGGGGGCGATGACTACGGCGCCGGGGTGAACAACGATGTCGCGCGTGGACTCGGAGCCATCGCCGCGGACGATGCGATCCTCCTCGAAGACCATGTAGCGGCCGGTGTGGAGCAGCTGGCGATCCGCGACCTTCTCCTCCAGCGCGGCGTCCGCCCGGCGCAGATCTTCGAGCATGGAGTCGAGCACCGGCCGGCCGGTCGGGGCACGGGTGGGTCTTCGCCGCGCAGGGGAATCAGGCATGGCCCAACTATACGTGAGGAAGCCCCGCGCCCACCGCTCGCCGTCCGACAGCGCCGAGGCCGCGCCCGCGGGCAGATGGAAACGCCCCGGCCGAAGCCGGGGCGTTTCCTCCGAACCGAAAGAGAGTTAAGCCGAAACGGCCCCGAACGGGAGTGCGAAGTTGGTGTCGGGGTCGAAGAGCTGGACGCGATCGAGCGGGATCCGCAGTTCGAGCATGTCGCCGGGGCGGACCCTGTAGGACGAGTCCACGAGCGCCACGATGTCGCGGCCTGCGCCGGACGCGTGGATCAGTTCCTGGTTGCCGAGGTACTCGACGACTTCGGCCTTGGCGTTGACGGTGGCGGTGCCGCCGGTCACGGGGCCGAGAACGAGGTGCTCGGGGCGGAAGCCGACTATCAGCTGGCGGCCGGTCGCGCCGATCGACTCGCGGAACTGGGGCGGGAGCGGAACGCTGACGTTGGAGCCCTGGAGGACGACGCTATCGCCGGTGCCCGTGACTTCCACGGTGGCGAAGTTCATCGCCGGGCTGCCGATGAAGCCGGCCACGAAGCGGTTGATCGGCCGGTCGTACAGTTCCTGCGGGGAACCGACCTGCTGCAGGCGTCCCTCGTTCATGACCGCGATGCGAGTGCCCATCGTCATGGCCTCGATCTGGTCGTGAGTCACGTATACGAACGTGGTGTTGAGGCGCTGGTGCAGGCGGAGGATGTTCGCTCGGGTCTCGACGCGCAGCTTGGCGTCGAGGTTGGAGAGCGGCTCGTCCATGAGGAAGACTGCCGGCTCGCGCACGATGGCTCGCCCGAGGGCGACGCGCTGGCGCTGGCCGCCGGAGAGCTCGCGCGGCTTCCGGTCGAGGTAGCGACCCAGGTCGAGGATCGCGGCCGCTTCCTTGACGCGGGCTTCGATCTGGACCTTGGGGACATGGCGGAGCTTGAGGCCGAAGGCGAGGTTGTCGCGGATGGTCATGTGCGGATAGAGCGCGTAGCTCTGGAAGACCATCGCGATATCGCGATCCTTGGGCGGGACTTCGTTGATGATCCTCTCGCCGATGCGCAGCGTGCCGTCGGTGATCTCTTCGAGACCGGCGATCATTCGCAGGCTGGTGGTCTTGCCGCACCCGGAAGGGCCGACGAGGACCATGAACTCCGCGTCGCGGATGTCCAGGTTGAGGTCGTCTACGGCGACGACGTCGCCGTACCTCTTGCTTACGTTCTCGAAGGTAACAGTTGCCATACGGCAGGCTCCCTGGGGTTGTTGGGCTGATGTTCGCGGATGCTAGCAGCCCGGTTCCTCCGTGCCGTGCCGCAGCGGGCCTATCCCAACTAAACGTTTAGTTCGCCGCACGGCCGCCTCTCGCGCTCTGGTCGCGATGGCCTGCGGTCGCCTGCTTTCGCGGCGAGAGGTACATTCAGCACCACTTCAATCCCGACCGGTATACCTGGTCGAGGTGGAGCAGGACAGGACCCTCACTGGAGCGTAGCGATGAGCCCGGACGACCACAACGACCCGGTTGGGCAGTCATTCGACGCTCCGTCGGATCGTCCGACGCGCGCAACGTCCCCATCCGCCGCCCCGCGGAGGCAGGGGGGCGCCGCCGGTCGCGTCGTTGTCCTCGTCCTGGCCGCGGGGATGTTCTCGGCCGCGCTCTCGGCCGGGGGAACGTACCTCGCCGTCTCCCTGACGAGGCAAACCGCGGCCGTCACCCCGACCGACACCAGTCAGCCCGTAACCGCCCCGCAGATCGACCTGACCCAATCCGATGCGATTGTCCGTGTGGCCAGCCAGGTCAGGCCCTCGGTGGTCACGATCATGGCGACTGGGACCTCGAACGTGTCACCGTTCTCGGTTCCGTCCACGGGTGCCGGGTCGGGGTTCATCGTCAGCGCGGCCGGACTGATCCTCACCAACAACCACGTGATTGCCGGTGCGTCGGCGCTGACGGTAACTCTTTACGACACTCGCGAGATGTCGGCTACGGTCGTCGCTACCGACGCCGGGCACGACCTGGCTCTCATCCGCGTCGACGCCACAGGTCTGCTGCCCGTTTCGCTCGGCGACTCGAGCAGCCTCCAGGTTGGCCAGCTGGCCATCGCCATCGGCAGCCCGCTCGGCACCTTCACGGATTCGGTGACCCAGGGGATCGTTTCAGGCGTGAACCGGAGCATCACCGTCGACGACCAGGTCACGCAGACCAAGGAGATCCTGTCCGGGCTCATCCAGACCGACGCCGCGATCAACCCGGGCAACAGCGGCGGGCCGCTTCTGGACGCAAGCGGCGCGGTCGTCGGGATCATCACCGCCAGCGCGAGCGATGCCCAGGACATGGGCTTCGCCATCCCCATCGACCAGGCCAAATCGATGATCGCCGGGGCCACGAAGTAGCTCGCGATCTCTCGCCTCTTCAGGGTTGCTTCAGGGGATTGGCCCATACATCTGGGTGGAGCAGCCGCCCGGACCTGCCGGGGTACAAGCGGTCCGGCCAAGACGCGAGAGGCATTGACGAATGAAGATCAGGTTGGCGGCAATAGCGATGATCGTCGTGGGAGTTGGCGCCGTCGCGCTTGCCATTGTGGGGCCCGTCTTCGGCGGTACCCCCAACTCCAAGTACATCACCTCCACCGTGACCACAGGCTCGGTCAGCGCCACCTCGGTGGCCACCGGCACGATCGCCGCGAGCACGGTCTATGGGCTCAAGTTCGGCGCCCTTCCTGATATCGCGAGCACAGTCGCAACGACCTCCGGCGGGGGCGGCTCGACCGGCAGCAACAGCGTCTCGGCAAACCTCACCTGGCCGGTGCTGACCGTGGCGGTCTCTGTGGGCCAGAGCGTGACCAAGGGCACCGTCCTTGCCACAGCCGACGCAACGGCCGCGCAACTCCAGCTCTCTTCAGCTCAGGCGACGCTCGCCTCGGCCCAATCCAAGCTTGCGACCGATCAGGGTGGCCCGGACTCCGTGACCCTGGCCCAGGCCAAGAACAGCCTGGATCAGTCCTACAACAGCTACCAGCAAGCGGTCGCCAGCCAGACCAACACCAACCAGCAGAATGCCCTCACCCTGAGCCAGGCCCAGGACGCCGTGACCGCAGCCCAGAACCAGCTGACCGCCGACCAGGCAGTCTCTCCTCCCATCGCGACCACGATCGCCAAGGATCAGGCCGCCGTGGATCAGGCCCAGCAGAGCCTCGCCTCGAGCCAGCTGAAGGTCAATCAGTCGAATCAACAGGCCGCTCAGCAGGTCACGAACGCGTCGCTCAGCTACCAGGCGGCCAAGCTCCAGTACCAGTCCAAGGTCGCACCGGCGTCGACCGCCACCATCCAGGCCGATCAGGCCACGGTCGCGTCGGCGCAGGTCACGGTCAACGCCTACCAGACGGCCGTGACCGACGCCACGATCACGGCCCCGGCCGACGGGCTCATCATCGCCGTCAACATCCTGCCGAGCGTCAACGCCCCGAGTGGCTACGCGGTGCTCGAATCGATCCCGCCGATGGTGGCCACGGCCAGCTTCTCCGAGTCAGACATCGCCAATCTCAAGGTCGGGCAGACGGCGACCGTCACGGTGACTGGCCCGGCCGTGTCCGTGCCCGGAACGCTGACCCGGATCGTGCCCGCGGCATCGTCCTCGTCCACCGGCGGCAGCAGCACGGTCGCGACCTACGCGGTGACGGTCACGCTGACCAGCCCGCCGGCCACGGTTCTCGCCGGCATGAGCGCGTCGATCACCGTGACGACTGCCTCGGCGGACAACGTCCTGCGAGTTCCCGCCACTGCCCTGCAGGGTTCGGCCAGCGCCGGCTACACCGTCCTGATCATGAACTCCGACGGCAGCACGACCACCCAGGACGTCACCGTCGGGCTCGTGACCACGACATTCGCCGAGGTCAAGAGCGGCCTGACAGCGGGCCAGACGGTCGTTACGGGGACGGTTACGTCCAAGACAGGCACGACCACCAACAACAGTGGCGTCAACGTCAATCAGCTGACCGGCGCTGGCGGCCTCCAGGGCGGAGGTTTCGGGCGATGAGCGCCGCCCCGGGCGAGCCGATCATCAGACTCGAGGAAGTCAGCCGCATCTACGACACCGGCAAAGTTCAGGTCCCGGCTCTCGTCGACGTAAATCTCGACGTGGCCAAGGGAGAGTTCCTGGCGATCGTCGGACCGTCCGGCTCGGGCAAGTCCACGATGATGAACATCCTGGGCTGCCTGGATCGGCCGACCGCCGGCCTGTATGTGCTCGACGGCCAGCCGGTCGACGAGCTCGACGACGACGGCCTGGCGTTCGTGCGCAGCCGCTCCATCGGCTTCGTCTTCCAGAGCTACAACCTCTTGCCCCGGACCAGCGCCCTGGAGAACGTGGCCACGCCGCTCATGTATCAAGGCGTGAGCAAGAAGGAACGGTTGCGCCGGGCGCAGGCGGCGCTCGAGAGGCTCGGACTCGGCGATCGGATCCACCACGAGCCGTCCGAACTATCCGGCGGGCAGCAGCAGCGGGTCGGCATCGCCAGGGCTCTCGTCACCGAGCCCGCGCTGATACTCGCCGACGAGCCGACCGGCAACCTGGACAGCCACTCCGGCACCGAGGTTCTGAACCTCTTCACCGACCTTCACGCCCTCGGCCGCACCATTGTCCTCATCACCCACGACGTGGACGTGGCCACAGCGGCGGACCGCGCCGTCCATATTCGCGACGGCCAGCTGCGCGAGGAAGTGCGGGCATGAAGCTCACCGACCTCCTGGGTCTGGCCCTCTCCCGGCTCGGAACCGGCAAGATGCGGACCGCACTGACGATGCTGGGCATCATCATCGGTGTCGCCTCGGTGGTCGCCCTCGTAAGCGTCGCCCAGGGTGCGACGAAGGGCATCAGCGACCAGCTCCAATCTCTCGGCACGAACCTCTTGACGGTCAGTCCCGGAGCCACCCGCAGTGGAGTGACCAGGTTGTCCTTCGGGTCGGGGACGACCCTGACTCTCGCCGATGCGACCGCCCTCTCCTCCCTCGACGGCATCCAGGCCGTGGCTCCTGAGATCACGACCAGCAAGCTCGTCGTGGCCGGCTCTCAGAATGAGACGGCGTCGATCATCGGCACCACGCCGGGCTACCTGTCGGTCTTCGCGTACAAGACGTGGGTTGGCACGTTCCTCAACCAGGCATCCGTCGACAACAACCTGCGCGTGGCCGTCATCGGGTCGACCACCGCCGACAACCTGAGCCTCACCGACACCTCGATCGGCTCGACCATCTACATCGGCGGGCTGCCGTTCCAGCTGATCGGGATCCTCCAGCCGAAGGGCGGCACGGGCACCGAGGACGACAGGGTCCTGATACCGGTTTCGACGGCCCGCGAGTTCTACACCACGACGACCAGCGTCTCCGCCATCGGCGTCTCCGCCACGAGTCAGGACACGATCGATTCGGTATCGGCGGAGATCACCTATGCCCTCGAGCAGCGCCACGGCATCACCAGCACCGGGAGCGACGACTTCACGATCGCCACTCAGGCCCAGCTGCTCGGCACGGTCAGCAGCGTCAGCGACGTTCTGACTCTTCTGCTGGCGGGCATCGCCTCGATCTCGTTGCTCGTCGGCGGGATCGGAATCATGAACATCATGCTGGTCTCGGTCCGGGAACGGACGCGTGAGATCGGAATCCGCAAGGCCATCGGCGCGCGGGGTCGCGACATCCTGTCGCAGTTCCTCGTCGAGGCCCTGGTTCTGTCGCTTGCCGGCGGAATCATCGGCATCGGAGTCGGTGTGCTGGCCTCATTCGGCATCGGCACGTATGCCGGCTGGGGCTTCGTTTTCAACCCGCTGACCGTGGTGGTCGCGGTCGGGTTCAGCCTCATAGTCGGGGTCGTCTTCGGCGTCTGGCCCGCCAGCCAGGCCGCTCGACTCGATCCCGTTGTCGCTCTTCGATACGAGTAGTCACTCCCAAGGATGAAAGGGGACAACCAATGACCGAATCCAACGTGGGCGGCACCGCGGCCTCGCCGGCGCCCGAGTCATCGTCCGGGTCGTCGTCGCGCTCGGCCGGCCCGCAGCCGAAGCAGCCTCCCAAGCAGGACCGAACGACGATCGCGCTGCTCTTCGTGGCCGCCCTGGTGGCGGTCGGTGGCATCGGCTTCGCCCTGGGCCACCTGACCGGACCGAGCGCTGCGGCTGCCGCCAACCCCAGTGGTCGCGGCGCATTCGGACGCAATTTCGCGTCACTGGCTCCGGGTCAGACGCCCAACGCATCTACGTTCGGCGGCCGCGGCGTCGGCGGCGCCGGCCTCGGCGGCGGTCTCGGCACGGTGGCCGGCGGCATCACCGGCACGGTCCAGTCGATCACCGGTACCACGATCACCATCCAGGAAGCCAGCGGGACCTCGGTGACGATCGACCTGTCGGGCAATACCACCTACCACGCGGCAGCCGCTGCCAGCCCCAGTGACGTCAAGATTGGCTCGAGCGTGACCGTCCAGATCGACACCAGCGCTCTCGCCAGCCAGACTCCGAATCCGAGTGCGTCGGGGGCTCTGGGCGGACGTACCCTGAGCGCCAAAGACATCCTGATCACTCAACCCTAGGAGCCGATCGTGCACCTGCTCGTCGTCGAGGACGACGCCCGCCTCAGCCGTCTCCTCAAGCGTTTGCTGAGCCAGGACAGGCACATCGTCGAGACGGCCCTGACGGCCGAAGAAGGGCTGGAGGTCGCCACCTCCAACCTGGAGCTCGACGCGATCATCCTGGATGTAGGCCTGCCCGACGGATCCGGCTTCGAGGTGGCCCGAACCCTCCGAAAGAAGGGCTCGACAGTGCCGATTCTCATGCTCACGGCCCGCGATTCGGTCAACGATCGAGTCGAGGGCCTCGATTCCGGTGCGGACGACTACCTGGTCAAGCCGTTCGCGTATGAGGAGCTGCTGGCACGACTGCGGGCGCTGGGAAGGCGTCCGCCGTCGCGCAAGTCGACGGCTCTTCGGGCCGGTCCGATCGAACTGGACGAGACGACGCGGCGGGTGACCGTTGCCGGCAAGCCGATCGATCTCAGCCAGCGCGAGTTCTCAATCCTCGAGTGCCTGCTTCGCCGGCCGGGCCAGGTCCTGTCGCGCGACCAGCTGCTCGACTACGCGTGGCCGTACGGCGTGGCCCTGACGCCCAACACGGTCGAGGCCTACATCCATCTGCTCCGCGAGAAGCTCGGTTCCGTCGCCGCGGCCCATGTCGAAACGGTCCGCGGCGTCGGCTACCGCCTGCGCGAAGGCTAATCGATGAGAAGGCCGAGTCTGCCAAGGCCGTGGCGCTCGATGAGCGGCGCCGGCGTGAAATCGGTGGAACAGCCGTCCGCCGTCAGGTCTCTCACCGCCGAAGACGCACGGATCCTTCGTGGCACGCGCCTGCGGCTCATGGCCCTGAGCGGCGTTGTGACCCTGTTCATCCTGGTTGGGCTTGGAGCCACGGTCTATACGGCGGCGTCCAGCGTCTTCACGAACGACAGCGTCAGCCGCCTCAAGAGCTACGCCGATACCGAGTTCAACGTCTTCTCGCGGCTGGTCACCGGCACCGCTCCGCCGACTCCGCGCAACATCGACCCCGAGTTCGGGACGCGCAACGCCGGGATCTTCTTCGTCTGCCTCGACAGCGACCAGACCATGATTTACTGGACCAAGTATCTGCCACCTGGAATGCCGGTCGCGAGTGGGATCAACGCCGTGGCCAAGGGAGGCTCCGACGTCCGCGAGGTCAACGTCGGCACGGGCGCTCCGCTGCGCGTGTATACCGAAGCGGTCGCGCTGCCGAACGGTATGCCGTACGTAATCCAGACTGCGACAGATACTTCCGAGGAAGTCAACTTCCTGGCGATGCTGCGTTTGGTCCTGATCCTGGGCGGGGCCGGTGCGCTCCTTGCCGCCGTGCTGGCCGGCTACCTGTACGCGGGCCGAGCGCTCATCCCGATCCGCCAGTCCATCGAGCGGCGCCAGGCGGCGCTGCAGCGACAGCGCGAATTCGCGGCCAACGCCAGCCATGAGCTCCGAACGCCGCTGACCGTGATCGGGGCAAGCGTCGAGGACCTGAAGCGCAACCGGCGCAGCAAGGTCGAGGATGTCGGCGAGGCCATCGGCGACATCGATGCCGAGGTCCGGCACATGACCGCACTTGTCGAGGACATGCTGCTGCTTGCCCGGACGGACTCCGGCGTTGTCCAGGTCGAGCGCGTTCCCCTCGACCTCGGCGACATCGCCGCCGAATCGGCGTCGATGCTGGCGACGCTCGGCCAGGAGCGCGGGGTGCAGGTAGTGCTCGACCCGCTACCGGCTCCGGTGGTCGGCGACCCGCTCCGCCTTCGCCAGCTCGTGACGATCCTGGTCGACAACGCGATCCGGCACAGCCCGGCGGGATCCACCGTCGAGGCTCGGGTTCGACCCGCGGCAGGTGGCGCCGAGATCCAGGTGGACGACGGGGGCCCCGGTATCAAGCCGGACGACCTGCCCCGCATATTCGAGCGATTCTGGCGAGCCGACGATGCCCCGGCCGGCGGCACCGGCTTGGGTCTGGCCATCGCCAAATGGATCGTCGAACAGCACGGCGGCCGAATCAGCGCCGCCAATCGGTCCGAGGGCGGGGCCAGCTTCAGCGTCTGGCTCCCAAGCAGACACAATCGGTCGGCCGGGGATTCGGTTCCCAGCGCGGGCATCGACGAGTTCGAGCTGCCCGAGGAGTCTGTGCCGCCCGATGTCGATCTGCCGCCCGCTCCGCCTTCCGTCTAGCCCAGCAGCAGACGCGCCTCGGCTACGAGTCCGACGCAGATGATCGCCAGTCGGAGCGCGGGTGCGGGCAGCCTGCGCCCGATCCTGGAACCGGCCTGGCCGCCGACGATCGAGCCGGCGGCGATCAGCAACGCCAGGTCCCAATGGACCGGCGCGATGGCGATGAACAGGATGCCGGCCACGCCGTTGATCAGGGCCGCCAGGACGTTCTTGAGGCCGTTGAGACGCTGGATGTCGTCGGCGACGAAGATCGTCAGCAGGGCGATCATGATGATGCCCATGCCGGCGCCGAAGTAGCCGCCGTAGACCGCCGTGGCAAAGAACAGGACCGCCAGGGGCCACGATCGATCCGCCTCGGCGTGCCGGTGCTCGGCCAGCGCCCGCGAGAGGCGAGGCCCGGTCGCCACGAGGAGCAGGGCCACGGCGATCAGGATCGGCACGATGGCCGAGAAGGCCCCCGGAAAGGCGAGCAGGAGCAGGGCGCCGGTCAGCCCGCCCAATCCCGACGAGATTCCCAGCCGAATCGCGCGTCCTCGCTGCCCGACCAGTTCACGCCGATAGCCGAAGGCACCGCTGATGGATCCGGGCACCAGGCCGACGGTGTTTGAGACGTTGGCGTCGAGGGGGGCATAGCCAAAGGCCAGCAGGGTTGGGAACGTGATGAGCGAACCCGAGCCCACGATCGTGTTGATCGTGCCCGCCGCCACGCCCGCCGCGAAGATCGCCCCGGCCTCGAGCGGAGTCATGGACGTTGGCTCAGTGTCGCGTCAGCCGTAGAAGTCGATCACGACCCGGACGCTGTTCGAGACCCAGACTCCGACGGCGGCCCAGCGGAAGTGCGAGTTCATGATGTTGTAGTAGTGGCCGCCCCTGTTCCAGGATTCGTCCTGGAAGAAGATCTCGATCGAGACCATGCCGCCCTGGCCCGCGTTGCTCGGCGAGGCGATGTTCTCGCCCCAGGAAGGGCTGGTGAATCCCTGGGCACTCAGCCTGCTATGAACGGTCGAACCGTCGAGGTAGTGCGTCAGCACGCCCCGGTCGGCCAGCGCCTTGGCGTACGGCCGCGAGACTGCGTTGGCGATGGAGTCGTTGTAGGCCAGCGCCGACTGGGCCGGCATGGTGTGATGCGTCTCGGTCGAGCAGACACCGCTCGAGGTCACCCAGCCGCCGGTGCGGGTGCAGTTCATCAGGCTCAGGTAGTACAGCTCGGCCGCGTGATACGGCGCGGTCGTCGAGGCGATGCCGCCGGTCCACGGGATCGAAGTCCCGCCGGAGGCGTAGGTCCGCGTCCGCGGCGTGGAGACGGTGAAGGCGATGCTTGCCGCTGCCGCCATGGTCAGGCCCCCCGTCGACCTGGCGGAGGCGGCGACCTGGACCGAAACCCTGTAGCCGATATTGAAGGATCTCGAAGGGGTGAAGGTCAGCGTCATGGCGTCGTCGGTCCAGGATGTGGAACCGGCGATCGCCCGACCGTTGACCGTGACCGAGAGCGCCGCCGTGGCCGCCTTCGGGTCCATCGGAACCGAGAACTTCACTGAAATCGGCTGGTTCGTGTCGTAGGTGATCGTCCCGTCCTGGGGGGTGAAAGTCACGCTGGGTGCCGGGAGAGTCGTGACCGCGAGCGTGTCCACCGAACGCAGCGTCGCGCCCGCCGCGTCGGTCCCGCCGTCGGCGAGGCTGATCAAGTAGGCCGTATTGGTCGCAAGCGGCTTCTTGGGAGTCACGGTGAACACCTGCGAGGTGGCATCCGTGGGATCGTCACCGACGATCGCCACGTCGACGGTAGGGTTGATGCCAAAGCGCAACTCGACCGCCGCAAGCTTGACCGGGCGGGTGAAAGTGATCTGGAACGTGGTAGACGGTGAAGCGCGGTCGCCGAACATCTTCGTGGCGGTGATCTCGCCGGCAGTCGGTGAGCCCGATTGGAAGGACTCGTGGACCGGCGTGACGAGATTCAGCCCTTCCTCGTCGGTGGCGTCGGTCGAGATGTCGACCGTGTACTGGGTGTAGGGCTGCCAGTAGGGGAGGGGCGCGATTGACAGGATCTGGCCCGTCACGTCCCATTCCGACCGGAACCGGATCGTCGGCGTGATCGTAACGGCCGCGGCGACCGTGCTCTGGTTCATCGGCTTGGTGAACTGGATCTCGAACGGAACGTCGAGGGCCAGGCCGCTACCGGAGCGATGAGCGTCTGCCTGCGGTGCCAGCGGCGCGAACGTCGGGACCGTCTGGCCGGCAACGGACTTGGCCGGCAGGCCGACGAGCAGCCCCGAAACCACCAGCGCAACCGCCCCGACGACCATCGCGGGCTTCACGATTGAGGCTCGGCGCAGTCCGGCCGCGGCATAGGCGATGCCACGGACCGGAAGGGCGAACGCGGTGGCGGAGAAGTTGCGCAAGCTGCCGATCTCCTGTGCGGGGAGCTTGGTCCCTGGCGGATGAGGCCTCGGCAGGGTAACACCGCCTCGCCGGGGGAGGCAAATCCGCACGAGCGCCGCGACGTCGGGTTTCCTCGGGGAGTTGGGGTGGCCTACGGGGGTCGAACCCGTAACCTGCGGATCCACAGTTACAAGGTTTTGAGCACGAATCTGCCCAAAGTGGAGCGATCGGTGGAGCGATTGCAGGCCATATCTGGCGCT
>Ga0182017_10000053_pt1 | contig 79824 bp, 55 predicted proteins | sample 712E3DmetaG_FD_120492 | JGI IMG/M metagenome (GOLD analysis project Ga0182017, IMG submission 120492) | Permafrost microbial communities from Stordalen Mire, Sweden - 712E3D metaG | ecosystem: Environmental > Terrestrial > Soil > Wetlands > Permafrost | place: Sweden: Stordalen | collected... | reverse complement strand
CTTGCACATCCATCCGAGGCCTCCTTGCCACGCCAGGCGAAGCATGCGCGACCGGAGACCTTGGCGCAATACCTAACTTGCGCCGAACTGCGCGCAAAAACTAAGCGGAATGCGTATCAGACGACGCCAACACGCTCATGCACCTGAGCGGCATCGTTTCCCGTGCGCCGGTCGAACTGCTGCTCGCCGATGAGACGACGGTCCTTGAAAACGAGCGCTTGTTGGCGGGCTACCGGCCCCGGATTCAGCATCGCCGGAGCGTGGCAAGCTGGTCGGGGGATCGGCTGTGGGAGGAGCTTCAGGCATTCTCGCGGCGCTCCAAAGCGGCTCAATGCGCCGGGGAAATCGATCACGCTTACGCCGAGGCGCTCGTTGAGGCGCTGGCTCGATGTGACATCCCCGACGCCGGAACCGTCTGTCGCCTGCTGGCGGTCAAGGACATCGCAGGGCCGTGGCTGGAGATGTTCCTGATCAACCTCGCCGGTGAGCGGCGGTTGACGGAGGCGATTCCCTTACTCGTGGATCGATTCCACGTTGACACCGACTACATGCTGGACCAATGCGTCGAGGTGCTCGCCAAGCTGGGCGATCCTGAGGCCGTGCGGTTGATCCGAGAGGCGTTTCCCCGCGCATCGTGGAACTTCAAGAACTACACGTCGTCGCGGCTGGGGGACATCAAGCATCCGGACTCCGAGGAAGCGATCGTCACTCTGCTGGAAACGGAGCGCAACGTCGAAATCCGCACCGATCTATGCTTGAGCCTGTGCAACCTCTTCTCCGAGCGTGGCATTGAGATCGTGCGCGCGCAGATTCAGGCTGGCTATGACGGGCAGATGGTCACGCTGGACGAGGTGCTGCTGCCGGTTGCTCAGGTTCTGGGCGTCGAATTGCCCGAGGCGGAGCGCTGGCGGCAGGAACGTGATGAGCGTGACCGTTTCCAAGCAACTCGTCGGGCCGAGTTGGAATCAACCGGCCAGCAGTGGGCGGCCGAGTTGCCGACCAGTACACCGTCACTCCGACCCGAAAGTGCCTCTGACTTTGAGACGGAGAGATTGGCCCCGTTTCGCCGGCATGATCCCAAGGTCGGGCGCAATGATCCCTGCCCGTGCGGGAGCGGAAAAAAGGTCCAAGCGCTGCTGCGGCTGGGTGTGACACAGATAGAGGAGTCGCTATCTGAGCCGAAAAACTCCACGACCGATCTTGGCCACGTCCCGCATCCCACGCAACGCCACGCCGACGCTCCTGGCCAGCGCCTTGTCCTTCGACTTGAAGCCCGCTTGGCAAACTGCGGCAGTGACATCCTTCACCGCCATGGCGCTGCTTTGAGCCTGAAGGACTTGCTGGATGTGAGCCTTGAGTGAGCCTGAGCGGTATCCGGTTCCGCGACGACCCTTGCCCGGTGGACCCTTCCGCGCCGGGGCCTCTGCGCCGAGGACCGCCAGCGCCTGATCGAGTGCCGCCATTTGGGAATCGAGGGCAGCACGCTGGGCGACCACTTCGTCGCGATAGCGCTGAATATCACCCACCACGGCCGCAAGAGCCTCTGCTCCGCCAAGTCCCAGCGTCGTGGAAAGACGCTTCACACGCTTGGCTTTGGCTGCCGGGGCCACTCGCTGACCTTTCGGAGCATGCACCGTGGACATGTGGCGACCCAGATGGGCCGCCATCGAGAACGTGCGACCGCACGCCGAGCACTTGAACTTGCCGGTCGTAGCCATGTCTGATCTCCCAACAGGTGACCGCGACCGCACAAGGCTACGCCGTTAACAGCGCCCATGCAACCATGCCCACAGAAACGTCGCGGCGCGCTTTGCGAACCACCCGAACGGACGCGGACGCCGCAGGTCATCCTGTCAGCCGAGCAGAACGCACGTGCCGACGCAGCAGGCACCGGTCGGGCAGCTCTTGTCGATCGGGGCCATGCCCGCGAGCGTCCCCGCCCTGATCGACTTCCCGGCCGGGGGCTTGTTGAGTTCGTCGACAGCTCCAACAGCCGCTTGCGCGGAGTATCGACCGCGGTATACTGCCCAACCGAATGTACGGAAAACGTCAACGATTTCGCTACGAAATCATGACGTGGAACTACCAATGCACGTCGGTACTCTTCTGACTGCCGGACTCGGGTTCGTGCTGCTGACCGGCTGCTGCCCCGTTTACTCTGGCAGCGGGCAGCCTGCATCCCAGGATTATGATGGCAAGTGGCGCGTGACCGCGATTACGCCGACGCCGCTCGGGTCAATACCCGCGTTCGACCTGGCATGCCTGACGATCACGGACGGCGCTATAACCAGCTTTGACGAGCAATGCACTGGTTCACCCACTGGCGCTTACAACTCCCGTGCCGGTGTGATTACCCGAGGATTTGACTATAGACCGCTACTGCCCGAGGCTGACTATCAAGTCGTATGGCAGTTTTCGGCCACAGGGAGTCACCCCTTGTACTACACGTTAACCGTGGGCACATATTGCGATCACTTGGCTGGAAGACTTGTAGGTCACCTTGGGTGCTTTGGACACGGTGATTGCCCGGACGGCGGACAGCTGGGCGACGCAGTGCAGGATTACTTCGTGGAGTTGCGACGAGATTAAACGGCTTTGCGACGGCGACGGCAGTGTGGCGTCGCCAACAGCGCTGGAGCCGTGTGTGCCGAGCTGGCCCGACGTGACGCGCGACGGGTCACGGCGGCGATGTGCGGGCGCAGCGCGTGACGGTGGTGGTTGGGACGAGATCGTCCGACCGCAGCGGCGCGAGGCCGTCGGTCCGCTCAGCATGCGGGTTGCTGGCGGTTGGCAGGGACGCAAGACTTCTGGTACGTGCCGGCCGAGATGCGAGCACTTTTCCTCTCGTTGACGCAACGATCAGAACCGGGCGTCGGTCGCGCGCCGCTTCCTCGCCGTCGCCAGTATCGGTATCATGCCAGCGCGGAGGCTGTCCGTCGTCGCTGGCGGGTTACAGGAGAAGCCGCGTTGGGCACAGCGACCGGTAGTCGTTCAAGCGCCCGTGACCGCAGCCACAGCGGCAGTTCGGCGGCGCCCTGGGTTGCGCTGGTCGGGCCGGAGGAAGAGGAGAACCTCAGCCTGCGTTACCTCGCTGCGGTCCTTACGCGGGCCGGGTTTCAAGCGGAAATCCTGCAGTTTAATCGGCCAGACGAACTGGGAGCGGTCGTGACGGCACTCCTATCGGTCCGCCCGCCCCCGCTTCTTGTCGGCCTCTCGCTCGCCTTCCAGTGGCGTGCAAAGGACTGCCTGGCGCTCGCGGTGGCGCTCAGAGAGCGCAGCTACCAGGGGCACATTACGGCGGGCGGGCACTTCGGCACGTTCGCGTGCCGCGAATTGCTGGCGGATTTCCCCGAATTGGACTCGGTTTGCCGGTACGAAGCGGAAGCGACACTGGTGGCCCTCGCCCGCGCCGTGGCGGCTGGCGAGTCGCCGGCCGGTGTTGAGGGACTCGGGTTTCGTGACGCGCGCGGTGCGGTGGTGCTCACAGACCTGCCGCAGCCCCAGGAGTTGGCGGCCTTGCCGTGGCCTGACCGCCGGGGCGTCCCCACGAGCTGCCTGGGACATACGATGGTTCCCCTAGTCGGCAGCCGCGGCTGCTACGCCCGCTGCGTCTTTTGCTGCATCGCGGCGTGGCATGCGCTGGCCCGGCCCGCCAGGCCTTTTCGCACACGGCCCATTGCCGATGTGGCGGATGAGATGGCCTGGCTTCACCATGAGCGCGGCGTCGACATCTTCGTCTTCCACGACGACAACTTCTTCATCCCTGGTCATCGGCAGAGCCTGGAACGTATCGAGGCTCTGGCCGATGCCCTCGCGGCCCGGGGCGTAGGCCGGATCGGTACGGTGGTCAAAGCCCGTCCAACTGACGTGTCGCCGGAGATCTTTCGCGCCGCGCGCGACCGCCTCGGCTGCATCCGCGTGTTTCTCGGAATCGAAACGGACGCGGCCCAGGGTCTCCGGACGCTACAGCGCGGCGTGCGTCAGGAGCAGAACCATGCAGCCCTTGGAATCCTGGATGACCTCGGGATCTACGTTTGCTTCAACATGCTGATCTTCGATCCCGACACGACGCTGGGCAGTCTGGCGACCAACCTGGAGTTCATGGAGGTGCACGCGGACCACCCCTGGAACTTCGGGCGCGTTGAGTTGTACGCTGGCACGCCACTGCTGGCCCGGATGCAGGCTGAGGGGCGCTGTACCGGGGATTACCTCGGGTGGGACTACCGTCTGGCGAGCCCCCAGATGCAGCGGGTCTTCGAGTTGGCGACGCGTTGCTTTTTCCCGCGCAATTTCGCGGCGGGGGCATTGGCGAACCGATTGCAGGGCACGCGATTCGACGTTGAGGTCTGCCGGCACTTTCACTCGGAGGTTTTTCGGACCGCCTGGCTGGAAGAGACGCAGGCGCTGAGCCGACGGCTTGGCCGCGATTCGGTGGCCTGCCTTCGGGAGATTGTCGGATTTGTGCAGGCGCGGCACGGTGCCAACGCCCGGGAGTTTGTGGCCGATCTGTCGCGGCGGCTGCGGCGAATCGAGCGGGAGGTGGCCGTGGGCGCGCGGGATTTGGAAGAACGCATTCAAGCCGCGGTGGGAGCGCGCTGTCGCCACGCCCGACCGCGGGAGAACATCGTCGGGGCCGGTTGCGGCGCCGGCGCAGTGGAGGTGGTCCAATGAACGAGGATCGGAGGCTCGAATCGCAGGGACCGCGCGACGAGACGCCGTCCGTGGGCGAGCCGCCTCAGCGCGCGAGCCCGGCGCGACAACGCACGCTACGTCACATGCGCAAGTTGTTGGCCAACACCGCCGCGGCTGGAGCGGCATTGCACATGGCAGGTTGTGACCGAAACTGGCCCCCGGTGGTGTGCGATCCGCTCCCGCCGCCGTTCGACAGCAATTCCCCGGTGGTGTGCGATCCGCTCCCGCCGCCGTTCGACAGCAATTCCCCGGTGGTTTGCGACCCGCTGCCGCCGCCCATGGACTGCAACGACCTGACGAGGGAGTCCCTTGACTGGTGGATCGGCAAGAGCGCTCGCTGGGTGGACGCCGACGGCCAGCCCGCCATCCGGGTCGATCTCACCTCGGAGGCGCCAGGGCTCACTTTTGCGGGTCCGCCGGTACTCGAAGGGGCGGCGCTGAGCCAAGCGGATGTCGAGACGACTTCGCTGACGTTTGCGTGCCGTCCGACTGCCGGCACGACCAGCGTGGAGGTCGCCGTACCGGTTCGGTGCGAAGACGTGGGCGGCACGATTCACCTGGCGCTTGACGTCAGCGGCACGTCGACGGTCGGAGCGACGGTTCCCATCACGGTGGGGCCATAGTTCCTTCATCGCAGCGCGAAGCTCCTGAAGAACAGAATCGCCCACGCGATACGGATTCGTGGCGGTGGCCAGGCCGGGCGAGTTCACAACTGTCCTTCCCGAAAACTCCGTCCGTGTTGATGCGCAAGGAGTTGCACGTTGCGCGCTCCTCGAGCTGACCCGGTACGATAGCGGTAACCGGCGATGCGCAGGACGATCGCGCCGTCCTCACGCTGGCGGCAGGGCCGATGTGCTCGCGCCGGACGACGATGTGCGCCCGCTGCGGGCGTTCGTCGCCGCGGTAACCGTACAGCGGTGCGGCCTGTTCGTGCACTTCGATCTGATCACGGCCGAAGCCGACGGCGACCAGCGCTTCGATGAGGGCTTCGCGGTCCTTGAAGCCCGGCTTGCATTCCACGTAGTGCGACATGGCGGGATTGCTCCTTGTGTGATGTTGACCTGACGTGTTGAACACAGGACGATGCAGGCGAGCGGGGCGTACCCATGCCCCGCGTGCCGGCGTGACGCCGCGCATCGCGGCCGGCCCGCGCCTGCGCGCGGCGTGTGGCCTGATCGCGGGCTTGCATGAGGCTCAGGACGCGGTCGACTTGCGTGGCATCCAGCTTCCCGAGCAGGAAAGCGCGGGCGGTGAACTCGCCCGGCTGGGCCTGACGGGCGCCCAGCTCGATCAACCGCTCCGACAGGACGCGAAGCAGCGGGAGACAGCCGGTCGTGTGGAGCTCGACGACGTTCTGGCCGGTGTAGCTGCGGGGGGCGGGGAACCAGAATACGGTCGCGGCGAGCGGGGTCGGGGAGCGGTTTCGGGGCGGGGCGGGGTTGGCCATGTTGGGGTGGCGGGGCTGGAAACGGGGTCCGGGCCGGCGCGCGCTGGCACGGCGCATGGTAACAAAGTGACAAAGTAACAAGGTAACAACGGGAGCGATTCCGGGCAGCGCGGGAACGCGGGCCCGGCGCGGCGGGGTGGGGAAGGGTGGCGGGGGAAAGGTGACAGGTGACAGGGGGCCACGGGAGCACGTACGGGAGATTGGTGATAAGGGGTGGGGCTGGTCAAGCGAAAGCGGTCGGCTATCCGGCCCGGATCGACAAACTGCTAGGTGTGCCGGGCGCGACGCGGAACTGCAACACGATCATGGCGGTCGCGCCGGTTTTGAGTGGCAACGGCAAGAAAGGGCGCTAACCACGTGGCGCAGCGAGGCCTACGGGCGAACGCTCGACTCGGACGTGACGTGCCGTTTCTCGATCGATATGACGTCGGTCAAGCGCAAGTGGCCTTGCGGCGCCCGCCCGGGCTGCAGGGCGCACATCGCTCTACGAGCGACCCACGGGCGGCTTGCTAGCTACGGACGATGTCGATAAGCTCTTGGCTGGATTGCCGGAGGTCTGGATGACTCACACGGTCTCGTTGTTAAACATGAAGGGCGGAGTCGGAAAGACGACACTGGCCGTCAACCTCGCTTGGTACGCCTACCGGCATCGGAACAAGCGAGTGCTGCTGATCGATTTCGATCCGCAGTTTAATGCATCGCAGTATGTCATGGATTACAGCGCGTACGCGGATCATGTGAAAAACAAGGGGACAATCGCTGACCTGCTTATCGAGTCACCCACCCTGCGACTCCGGCCGAAGCAGCGCCGACCAGCGACGACGGCGTGTATCGCTCACCTTGAGCACTCGGAATCAGCTTGCTTGGATTTCTTGCCCTCGGAGTTGACGCTTGCTCACGTGGTCAAGAACCCGGCGCAGATGGAGTTCAGGCTCGAGAAGCTCCTCGCGCCTACTCGACCGCACTACGATTACATTTTCATCGACTGCGCGCCGACTGACTCGGTGTTAACGACAATGGCCCTTACCGCCAGTTGTTTTGTGCTCGTCCCGATGCGGCCGGATCGATTCTCGATCCTCGGTTTTGCAAATCTCATCAAGACTATTGAGGCATTTCGCGAAAACTCGAGTGACCCCAATAATGTGCAGAACCTTGGCCTGGTCTTCACACAGGTGCGTGGGTCATCTAGTGTGGAGGCCGATTGTATGAACGACATTCGGGTTCAGGCGGTAAAGCTCAAGTCCTATGTATTCCGAAACACGCTTGGATACTCAAACACTTTCCTTACGGCAATCCAGAATCAGACGCCCGCATTCGAAACAAAGTACGCCAGGGACGATCTGAAGGCGAGCATCGGCGAGGTTGTGAAGGAGATGGAGTCCAGGATCACACAACTGTCGGCCAATGGGGACACGGCGGAGGGCGCACAATGAGTCAGAGTGGATTTCAAGTCCTATCTGAGGTGTATCGCTTTCTCGGGCAATTCGATGCTGAGTCCCTGGCGGCCGCAAGCCGCGCGCGCGGAGTCTCGGACAACCTGCGTCGCGCCCTGAAGTTGTTGGCGGACGAGGCCCGTAGCTCCCGGCGAGACAGTGAACAACATCGCAAGGCAGCGTCCGTTGCGGGGCGGCCCGCTTTGTGGCCGATCCTATCGCATGATGAGCCGATTCGCTCGACTGCCGATGAGAAGCGGATCAAGGGAGAGCTGTCGGCGTACTTTGCGAGCGAACGGTGTTTCCGCTCGAAGCAAGCTCTCGTCGAATTCGCCCGCAGGCACGGCATCGAGGTGACAGCCGATCCGAAATGCGGGAAGCTGCGGCTCGCTAGAAAACTGGCAGCGGCGTTCCTCGCGGATCCGACGGCCCTGGAGCGCCTTGCCACCGACGCGGCGGCCCAACCCGATCCGCAAACCAGCGGCTGGATCGATCTCATTCGTCGGTCGAGAAAATGAACCGAGCTCTGCCGCATTCTCAGGCTATCCGCGTCGAGGTCGACGCGTATCTCGCTGACGTTATTCGGCTTGCTCAGAAGAATTGCCGCGCGCTCGCGAAGAGTGGTGCATTCAACTTTGTCTACAAGGTCTCGTTAGCCGGCGACTGTTTTCTCGCAAGAGTCTGTTCTAACGAGCGCCCTCGCCTTGCGAACGCCCGCTCACTGCTACAACGAGTGCCGATACTTGTTGGTTGTGGCCAGTTCGACGCGGCGGAGGCTACACTTCGGAAGTTCGTCGAAACCGCATTTCTCTGTCTGTATTTCACGGACCATCCGGTTGAGTGGACAGAGTTCCAAAAGAACCCGGGAGCCGGAATCTCGCGAGAGACAACCACGCCCATCGCGAACAACGCGCATCGAGAGCCTTCCTTCTACGCGAATTACGCGAGGGAACTTCTCGCGGGGGAGCCGTCAGGGCTCGCGGTTGCGGCAGCGGGGAGGCTGATCGTCGCGTACGGGCGGCTAAGCCAGGCAGTTCATGCCGCCGCGGCGAGCGTCAATAAACACCTTGGAACGGCCCACGACGCGATCGATGAGCAGTCAATTGGGAGGTTTGGCGAGACGTATAGGCGGTGCGTCGCGGACGTGGCCATTGTGGTGGCCGCGCGCCTTTGTAAGAGATTCGATAGTCTGCCTCCCGTTCATCGCGCCTGGTTTGATTGGTTGGTCGGAAGCGAGACTAAGAAGCGGCTTCGAGCGGGACCATTCGGCCTGGATCCGCCCCGCTGACGCCCGGAGTTCGTGCGGGTGTCTTGAGGGAGAACCCGATGGAAACGCGCAGACTTGGCAAGAGCAACCTGGAAGTCTCCGCCCTCGGCCTGGGCTGCATGGGGATGAGCTTTTCCTACGGGCCGCCGAAGGATAAGCAGGAGATGACCAAGCTCCTCCACGCGGCGGTCGAGCGCGGCGTCACGTTTTTCGACACCGCCGAGGTGTACGGCCCGTACATCAATGAGGAGCTCGTGGGCGAGGCGCTCGAGCCGTTCAAGGGGTGCGTAGTCATCGCCACGAAGTTCGGCTTCGACCTCAGCCCGAACCGCGATCCGCGGGGCATGACGGGCGCGCCGGGGCTGGACAGCCGGCCGGAGCGCATCCGGCAGGCCGTCGAGGGCTCGCTCAAGCGGTTGCGGGTGGACGCCATTGACCTGCTCTACCAGCACCGCGTGGACACCGCCGTGCCGATCGAGGACGTGGCGGGGACGGTCAAGGACCTCATCCGGCAGGGGAAGGTGAAGCACTTCGGCCTGTCGGAGGCGGCGGCGAAGACCATCCGCCGCGCCCACGCCGTGCAGCCGGTCACCGCCGTGCAGAGCGAGTACTCGCTGTGGACCAGGGGCCCGGAGGCGGAAGTGCTGCCGACGCTGGAAGAGCTCGGCATCGGCTTCGTGCCCTACAGCCCGCTGGGCAAGGGCTTTCTCACGGGCAAGATGGACGAGAACACGAAGCTCGACCCCACCGACTTCCGCAGCACGCTGCCGCGCTTCACGCCCGAGGCGATGAAGGCGAACCAGGCGCTGGTCAATCTGCTCGGCAGCATCGCCGCACGGAAGAAGGCGACGCCCGCCCAGATCGCGCTGGCGTGGCTGCTGGCGCAGAAGCCGTGGATCGTGCCCATCCCGGGCACCACGAAGCTGAATCGCCTGGAGGAGAACATCGGGGCGGCTGCCATCCAGCTCACGCCGGATGATCTCCGCGAGATTGACAGCTCCGCCTCGAAGATCGCCGTGCAAGGGGCTCGGTATCCCGAAAAACTGGAGCAAATGACCGGTCGCTGAGCGGAGTCCCGGGGATCATGGTGCGAGAGGGGATTGTCGCACCGGCGGATTTTCGTCGCAGCGCGCCGTAGCAGCCGACGCCCCTGCTGGTCGTTGTGGGCCAGTCGGCTTTCCACGGCCGACACGGGGGTCGGCCGCTACATCCAAATGCGCCGCGTGCTACCCCTCCGTGCCGCTCTTCATCGCGTCGAGGAAGCCTTCGAGCTTGCGGGCGCGGACGGGGTGTTGGAGCTTGCGGATCGCCTTGGCCTCGACCTGGCGGACGCGCTCGCGGGTCACCTTGAAGATCTTGCCGACCTCTTCGAGCGTGTACGTGTACCCGTCGCCGATGCCGTAACGCAGCTTGATGATCTCGCGCTCGCGGTACGTCAGCGTCTTGAGCACCGCCTCGATGCGGTCCTTGAGCATGTCGCTCGAGGCGCTGAACACCGGCGATTCGGCCTTCTCGTCCTCGATGAAGTCGCCGAAGTACGAATCCTCGCTTTCGCCCACCGGCCGGTCGAGCGAGATCGGGTGGCGGCTGATCTTCATCACGCGGCGGGCTTCGGAAACCGGCATCTTCGCGTCGACCGCGATCTCCTCGATCGTCGGCTCGCGTTTGAGCTCCTGGAGCAGCCGCTTGCTGATGTTGCGCAGCTTGCTCATCGTCTCGATCATGTGGACGGGGATGCGGATCGTCCGGGCGTGATCGGCGATCGCCCGCGTGATCGCCTGGCGAATCCACCAGGTCGCGTAGGTGCTGAACTTGTACCCCCGGCGATACTCGTACTTGTCGACCGCCCGCATCAGGCCGGTGTTGCCCTCCTGGATGATGTCGAGGAACGACAGGCCGCGGTTGCGGTACTTTTTGGCGATCGAGACGACCAGCCGCAGGTTGCCGCCGGCGAGCTTGCGCTTGGCCTCCTCGTATTCGCCGAAGACTTTTTTGGACTCGTCGACACGGCGGCGGAGGTCGTCGCCGGTTTCCGTGACGAGGTCGATGAGGCCGAGGCGCTCCTCCTTCATGGCGACCAGCTCGTCGGCGGGCAGGCCCTCGCCGTGGCGGGTCATTTCGTTCTGGAGGTTTTCGAGCTTGGTGGCGACGGAGTTGAGCTTGCGCATCATGGGGATGATGCGGCTGGTGCGGAGCGATAGCTCTTCGAGCAGGGTCACGGCCCGGCGGCGGCGCTGGTTCATGCGCTGCTGGGCGGTGCGGCGGACGGCGGCCGCGGTGCGCGGGTCGCGGACGAGGCTCCAGTCGGCGCGGTTGAGCTCGAGCAGCTTGCGGGCGGTGGCGAGGTTGGCCGGCAGCCGCTTCATGATCGTGCTCTTGGCCATGCTCTCGGTGGTCGAGATTTTCATGGTGCGGTCGAAGGGCATGCGACCGTCGGCAACGGCCTGCATGGTTTCGATGGCCTGCTGGATGCAGAAGTCGTTTTCGAGGATCCGCCGGCGGAAGGCCATGCGGGTCAGCTCGATCTTCTTGGCGAGCGCGATCTCCTGCTCGCGTGCGAGCAGGGGGATCTCGCCCATCTGCGAGAGGTACATGCGGACGGGGTCGTCGACGCGGCGGGCGGCGGTGTCGGTGAGGTCGACCTCGGTGACCTGTTCGAGGCTGTCGCCGCCCTCGAGCGTTCCGCCGGGCTTGCGGCCGGCCTCGCGCATCTTGACGGCCTCGATCTCGTCGATCATCTGAATGCCGCTCTGGTCGATGCGGTTGAGCACGCTTTCGAGCTTCTCCGGCGAGATGGCCTCGTCGGGGAGCGTTTCGTTGAGTTCCTCCCAGGTCAGATAGCGCCGGCGTTTGCCCCGCTCGATCAGCTCGTTGACACTCTGCTCAATGGGGTCGATGTCAGGCTGAACAGTTATCATTCAAGCTCTCCGCAGCGAGGTTCGGGCTGGCCCACGCCGCCGGCCCGTCGCCTCTTCATCCGTCCCGCTCCTCCGGGTGTCCACGGCACTGCAGCGCCGTGGGCCGTGCGCGGGCCGCGCCTCACGCCGACGCGGGGGCCTGGTTCCAGCGGCTCTCCGGCGGGATCAGCCAGTCCTGTGCGGTGGCATTTTCCCGCAGCGACCGGAAAGCCTCTTCGTCCTCGCCGCCGGACGTCCGTACGTGCTCGTGCAGTCCCTGCGCGCGCAGCACGGACAGCTCCGACGCGAGCCGGTCACGCGCAGCCGCGAATTCAGCGACCGGCGACGTGACCGCGCCGATCCGGGCCCGCGCCCGGTCGGCCAATTCCAGCAGCGCGCCGTCCTCGCAGCGCGCGACGATCTCTCCAATGGAGTATTCACCCATATCTGCGTGCGCTTCAAGCAACACGTCATACAGCCGCTTCCACGTCTGAGAATACTCCGCCGTCCGGGCGACGCAGTCGTCTACGAGCGACCAGCAATCCGCACCGCTGAGCAGCAGTCCAAGAACGGTCTCCATCGCCGTCGTCAATCCGGCGGGCAGAGCCGCCGTCGTGCTCTGGTAGGTCGAGACGCCGCCGAACTCGGCCGTTTCGTTCCCCGATTCACGGGGGAGCGAGCGTTTTGCGGCGACGAGCAGTTCAAAAACCGAGTCGGACGGCACACCGAGGAGGTCGCTCAGGCGTCCCACCAAGAGGTTCTGCTGGAGCGGGTCCACTCCGCCTGTGGACGTGGCCCCGGCCACAAATCGCAGGTACGCCTCGACTGCCGCCCGCCGGGCGGCCTGGCCTCCTTGACCAAACGACCTAAGTGTCTGTCGCCACTTGAATTCTAGCGCGTCGATGGCCTTGTTCAAGAAAGCCTGGAATGCAGGCGTTCCCCCGGCCACGACACAGTCCGCGGGGTCCTGGCCCCCATCGAGCAACACGACGCGCACCTCGGCCTGGGTCCGCAAAGCGACCGCGACGGCCCGGTCGGCAGCCTTGATCCCCGCCTGGTCGCCATCGAAGCACAGGTAGATTCGGGCGGCGCGGGGCGTCAGGAGCTTCGCGTGGGCGTCGGTGAGGGCGGTCCCGAGCGTGGCGATGGCGTGTGTGAAGCCGTATTGGTGCAGCAGCACCGCGTCCAGGTAGCCTTCGACGACGATGACTGCGTTTTGCTCCTCGATCGCGCGTCGAGCGAGGTCGAACGCGTACAGGACACGCGATTTGCTGAAGAGTACCGTTTCGGGCGAGTTCAGGTATTTCGCGGGATCGTCGCCCAGCGTCCGTCCGCCAAACGCGATCGGGCGGCCTTGAGCATCCGCGATCGGGAAGATCAGGCGATGGCGGAAACGATCGTAAGTGTCCCCACGCTCATTGTTTGTGACCAAACCTGCCGATCGGAGGACATCATCCCGCAACCCGGCGCGGCGAGCGACCGTCAGCAGGTCGTTCCACGCGTCGGGTGCGAAGCCGAGCCCGTGACGCTCGATCGTCTCGCGGGTCAAGCCGCGGCCGAGCGCGTAATCAAGGGCTTGCTGTCCAGGGGGCGTGCTCAGCAGGTTGCGTTGGAAGTGCTGGCGCGCCCAGGCGATCGCCGCCATGATCTGTTCGCGCATCTCGGCGGCGCGACGGTCCACCGGCGATGATCTGAGCTCGATTCCGGCGCGTTTGGCGAGGCTCGCCAAGGCCGCGCGGAAGTCAACGCGTTCGTAAAGCTCCACGAAGCGAATCACGTCGCCGCCGGCCCCGCACGACCAACATTTGAAGATTCTCTTGGTGGGGCTGACGGCGAGGGATGGTTTATGGTCGGGGTGGAAGGGGCAGAGGCCGGTGAAATCCTTGCCCTTACGTGTCAACGTCACCCGCTCGCCGATTACGTCGACGATGTCGATAGACCCTAATACCTTGTCTTTTAAGGAGTTATCCATTAAATGCGAGATAATTCAGCGGCTCATGCCGCACCGTGTTCCACAATTCCCCAACATGCGCCCCGCCGTTCGGGCCACGTCACGTAAATCGTTATAGTATAGCTCAGGTTTTGAGCCCGGTCAATTCTCGGACGGCAATGCACGACGATTGACAGCTTCTTAACCGGCTGTCCCAAATCGAATTATGTGTTGGCCGCCGTGGTCGGCCGGCGACGTCCGGCATGGTACGTGCTCGCCGGTTCGGCGGCGCTGGTTGTCCGACCGTGTGCTTGCCGGGGACCGGCGCTGTCGGTAGAAGAGCTGCGCCGGCACTGCATGGGACGTTCTCGTATGACACGTTTCCCGACCGCTGGGCCGCGTGCAAGGAACCGAGGGTGAGTCAGTCAGGGCGTTCAGACGGGACTCCGGTCGGCCAACAAGTGGGCCAAACCGGCGCGCAAGGCTGGGCTAGGGCGCATTGGGTGGCGCTGGCGGCCTGCGTCGCGGCCGGCCTCGCTTTGCGTGCGTTTTTCGTGGCGCTGGCTCCGCAGCACGCGTTCCTGATCGACCATACGCAGTACATGCTCTGGTCCGCGTGGGCGGCCGAGCACGGTGCGACCAGCGTGTACGATCTTCCGTCGGGGCACCTGATCAACGTGCGGTTCCCGGCCCGGGCGGGCCGCGGGCCAGCGACCGAACCGTATCCAGCCATTGACGTCTGCAACTACCCGCCGTTGGCCGGATATATCTTCTGGATTCAGGGGTGGTTATGGCGGGCGCTGGATTCGAACGTCGTCACACTGCCTGTCGGGCCGGAGTTGGCGCACTACCGCGAGTTCGCGGGCCGCACGGCGACGAGCCGCGTGGCGAATACCGTGGCGGCCAGGGCGGCGAACGCGGCGGTCCCGATCGCCGCGGACTTCCTCGCCGCGTGGGGTGTGTTGGAGCTCGTTCGGGTGCTGGGTGCGGGCCGGAGGCGCGGGTGGCCGGAGGTGTGCGCCTTCGGGATCGCGCTGCTCGCGCCGCCGATGTTCCTGAACTCCGCATTCTGGACGCAGCTCGACTCCTGTGTGGCGTGCGGGCTGGTCTGGTGCATCTATCTGCTGATCAGTGGGCGATTTGTGTGGGCCGGCCTCTGCTACGGCGTGGCCATCACGACGAAGGCGCAGGCGGTCCTGCTGCTGCCGGCGCTCGCCTTCGCGTTTGTGGCTCTGTGGCGCGCCCGGGGCGTCGCGCCCGGACGGAGGTTCGAATTCTGGAAATTCGCCGTCGCGAGTCTCGTCACCGTCGCGGTCATTGTCGCGCCGTACACCATTGCGCAGCGCAACGATCCGGGCGGTGGTGCGTGGCGATGGTTTCGGCTTGCGTACGTCATGCCGATCCGGGAATTCGGCGCGTACACGACGCTGAAGGCGTTCAACCTCTGGTGGATTGACTACTCCGTCCATAACCAGAGCCCCGCCGCGCTCAACCCCGACGCCATCGTCGCGCTGGGCTTAAGCAAGGCGCGGGTCGGGCAGATTATGTTGGCGACGGCGCTGCTGCTGAGCGCCGCGTTGTGCGTTTGGCGGTGGCGCTGGGAACCACCGGCCTGGGTGGCGTTCGCGGCTCTGTCTCTGACTGCGGCGTTCGTGTTTCCGACGCGTGTGCACGAGCGGTACATCTACTACGGCCTGCCGTTTCTCATTGTGATCGCCGTGACGTTCCGCACGTGGGTTCCCGTACTGGCGGCCCTGTTGCTGGTCGGCACGTTCGAGATGACGTGGTTCCTCTGGCTGGCGCCGGCGGACGCGGCTCCAGACGAGGGGGCGCAGTCGGCCGGGGCGGCGGCGTGGTCGCTGCTGCTGGCGGTGTTGACCGTGGCGAGCTTCGTGTACGCGTGCGCGGCGTTGCTGCGCCGGCCGGGGCCGGCGCGCTCACGAAATCCTAACGGCGGGCTCAAGATAAGTTAGCATGTGCCGGCGACACTAATTCGTCGGGACGACGCGCGATGAGCCAACCCTCCATTCTGATCGTCGAGGACGAGACAGACCTCGCCGACCTGCTCGCGTACCACCTGGAACACGAGGGGTACGCGTGTCGGCGGGTCGGCGACGGCGAGCGGGCACTGGCGGAGGCCGGCCGGCGGCCGCCCGACCTGGTCATCCTGGACCGCATGTTGCCGGGCCTTTCGGGCGACGAGGTCGCCCGGCGCCTGAAGCGCGATGACCGGACCGCCGCCACCCCGATCATCATGCTGACCGCCAAGGCGACGGACGAGGACGAACTGGTCGGCTTCGCGCTCGGTGCGGACGACTACGTCCGAAAGCCCTTCTCGGTGAAGCTGCTGCTGGCCCGCGTCGCGGCGGTGCTGCGGCGCCCGGAGGCGCGGGAGAACGCACGCGAGGTGCTGAGCGCCGGGACCGTCGTACTCGATCACGGGCGGCACGAGGTGCGGGTGGCGGGGCAGGCCGTGGCGCTCACGGCGACGGAGTTTCGGATCCTGGGGGCGCTGATGGCGGCGCGCGGGCGGGTGTTGACGCGCGCGCAACTGATCGACCTGGTGATCGGGCCGGGCGCGCCGGTGACGAACCGGGCGATGGACGTACACATCGCGTCGCTGCGCAAGAAGCTCGGATCGGCCGGGGAGCTGGTCCATACCGTGCGGGGGGTGGGGTACTCGTTTCGGTTGCCGGAACAAGAGCCCGGGGTACCATTAGACTCGGCATGATTCTCAGCGGCCGGCCTTGGAAGCTCGTCCTGCTCGCGGGGGTTCTCGTCGCGATGGTCTGCGGTGCGTCGCTCTGGCTCGTGTGGAGCGAGAAAGAGGTCCCGAGCGTCCCGGCGCGCGTGATCATGACGATGGGCCCGGTCGCCGCCCTGGCGACCCTGCTCTTCGTGCTGATCGTGCTGCGTCGGCGGCGGGGCGCGTTTCTGCGCGTGATCGAGGCGGCGCGGCATCTATCGGCGGGTGAGCTGTCCGACGTGCCATCGGTGCCGGGCGATGACGATCTCGCCGCGCTGGCCTCGACGCTGCACGGCGTGCGGGCGCGGCTGGCGGCGCAAGTCGAGCGAATCGACGGGCAGCGGCGGATGCTGGCGTCGCTGGTAAACCAACTTCGCGAGGGCGTGATTGTCGCACGGGCGGATGGACGCATCGCCCTCATCAATCCGTCCGCGATCCGGATGCTGAACCTGCCGGTCGGACCCGACGAGGCGGAGGGGCTGGCCGGACGGCCGGTCGAGACGTGCATCCCGCAGCATCCGCTGCAAGCGCTGCTGGCACCGGTGCGCGCCGGGTCGCGTGCCGACGAGCGCGAACCGGAGGCCGAGGTGCGGCTCGAGGTTCAGACGCAGCCGGGGACCGTGCACTTGTTGGCGCGCGCAGCGGACGTGCCGCTGGCAGACGCGGAGCGCGAGACAGCGGCGACCGGCCGGGCGGTCGTCCTCACCGACATCACGGAGCTGCAGCGGACCATCGAGCTGCGGACCGACTTCGTCGCCAACGCCTCGCACGAGTTGCGCACGCCGCTGTCCACCATTTGCGCCGCCGTCGAGACGCTGCTGACGATGGACCTGTCTGCCGAGACGCCGGCCGCCATGCAGTTTCTGGAGAAGATCGCGCGGCAGGGCCGGCGGCTGGAGCAGATGGTGTCGGATTTGCTGGATTTGTCGCGGCTGGCGTCGCCGGCGGAGCGCTTCGAGCCGGAGGAGTTGGACGTCGGGCGCCTGCTCGACGACCTGCACGAGCGATCCGCCGCCGCACTTGAGCGCAAGGGTCTGCACTGGGACGCGGGCGTCGAGCCGCCGGAGATAGCGACCGTCCGCGCGAATCCGCACCTGCTGCGGCTGGTGCTGGACAATCTGGTGGACAACGCCGTCAAGTTCACAGAACCCGGCGGGCACGTGGGGGTGCACGTGCGCGTCGCGGACGGTCAAGCGTGCTTTGAGGTGTGCGACGACGGCTGCGGCATCCCGCCCGAGGACCGGGAGCGGGTCTTCGAGCGGTTCTACCAGGTGCAACGCAGCCGCTCGGGGCCCGAGCGTGGCACGGGGCTGGGGCTGTCCATCGTGCGCCACGCGGTCAGCGCCCTGCGCGGAGCTGTGCGGCTGGAAAGCGAGCTGGGGCGGGGGACGCGCGTGCTGGTGACGATTCCGCAGGGCACCGCCCCATCGTAACGACGCGCCGGCCTGGTCCGTTCGCGATTATGGCGGCTGTCGGGGATGATCCAACAGGAAAATCACGTGGTGATTCCGCACGGGCACGGCTTCGTAGCGCGCGGCGAGCCCGTCGCGCAGCGCGCGAACGCGCGGGTCGCCGTCGAGCGCCAGCACATAGGCCGCACAGCCGGATGGGTTCTGCACGATCTCGTCGAGGCGGGTCGCGAGAATCAGCGGGCGGCGGGCGTAGTACTCGATCTGCGGCTGCCGCCAGCGGTTGGTGTGTTCGGCGAACCGTTCGGACGGCTCCGGGTACGCCACGGACACCATCGCCGGTGCCCGCGCGGGCACCAGCTCGGCGAGCCGGATGAAGGCCTCGATCGTGTCGGCTGGGCCGGCGACGGAGCGGTATAGGTATTCGCGTCCGCGTGCGAAAGCGGGCATGAAGCTGACGACGAGCAGGGCGGCCAGGCCCGCGAGCGACGGGGTCAGCCGCGCTAGCAGCGTTGCCGCGGCCAGGACGACGGACGCGAGGCTGAGCGCCACGAAGGGGCCAAGAAGGTACTGCCAGTAGTCGTGCATCCAGGACTGGTTCGGGAAGGCGACGACCCACAGGAGACCCTGAAGCAAAAGCAGCAGGACCGGCGTGAGGGCCGTGGCGCTCGGCACGATCCGCCGCCACGGCGACGACGGACCGGCCAGCCATAGGATCGACGGGGCCAGGAGCAGGTAAAGGGCGGCCGCGACTGCGGCGCAAAGCGTGAAGTTGCTGAGGACGTAGGTCCAGTTCTGCTGCAACCATTCCTGGCCGGTGAACGCTCCGGCGCCGGCGTTGGCGCCGACGGTGCGCGACGAGAGCAGCGCGGCGAGCATCTGCCAATTCCATGCGCAGCCGCCCAGGATGTGCAGCACGACGGCCAGCAGTCCCAGGGCCGGAATCGCGGCCAGCCACGGCACCAGCCGGCGCGCAACGCGGTCGTGGCGCGCGCGGAGGAGGTTCCAGAGCCAGATCAGGCCCGCGAGGATTGCGACGACCCACGCGGTGCCGATGCCGAGCAGCGCGCCGAGCGCATAGCACGTCAGGCCGGCGCGGCGCGGCCGGCCGTCGTAAAGCCCGATCCACAGCAGGTAGCCGTGCAGCATCAGCAGGCTGAAGAACTGCGCGAGCGGGTGGTGGTCCACCATGCGGCCGAAGTATGCGGTCGCCGGAAGTGTGACGTAGAACAACCCGGTCAGGACGCCGAGGCCGGGGGAGTGCAGCCGCCCGACGAGGATCATCAGGAGCCACGCGCTGCCCAGCGTCGCGGCGATGGGCACCAGGCGGGCGGCCCATTCGTGGTCGCCGAAGAGCAGCATCGGCAGCGCGACCCAGGCGGCGATGAGCGGCGGGTGGTTGAGGTAGCGCCACGGCTCAACCGGCGGCGTGCGTGAATTGCCCCACGTGCAGTACAGCTTCGTATACCCGAGCCCGTAGGCGATGTGATTGCGGGCGAAAATGCAGAACTCGGCGCTGTTCCACTCGCGGTGACCCATGAACGGACTCGTCAGCTTGTCGCTCAGCAGCACGAGCCCGAGCCCCAGGATCAGCACGCGCCCGAGCCCGGCGTTGAGCAACAAAGACGGGCGGTTCCCGGCGACCGGCTCCCTGGGCGGTGTGAGCGTGGCCTGCATACTCACGCCGGCGCCTCCGGCGGCACGCGCACGGTTCCGCTCACCGTGGTGTGGCACACGCCGCCGATGCGGACGCTGCAGCCAGTCGCGGTGGTTTGCACGAGCGCACGGACCAAGCCGATGCGCTCGCCGCGGCCCTGAAGGCACATCAGGCCCGCAAGCCCGGCCACGCTGGGAACGGCGCCGTGGCGGACGAGGAGTGCCGCCAGCGGCCCGTGGACGCTGCCGGTGACGGGGTCCTCGTTGATGCCGACGGCGGGCGCGAAGAAGCGCGAGTGCACGCTGGTGGACTCGGACAGGGTCGCGGTCGTCGCCACGCAGACGCCGCGGATGTTCGACTGTTGGCACCATTCAGCGAGCGCTGCGAAGTTTGGCGACAGCTCCATGAGCCTCTGCCAGCTCGTTATCATGAAGATCACGTCGTTGTCGCGGGTCCGCGCCGGCGGGAGTGCGGGGTCGAGGTCGTCCAGCGTGATCCCAAGCAGATCGCACGTCCGCAGGGGGTTGGTGTGGTCCGGTTCGAGGCGCGGGTCGGGCATTTGCAGCCACCAGACAAACTGGTTGTGCGGAGGGGGCAGCCGCTCGGGGTAGAGCCGCAGCTCGCCGGCCGCGGATTCGAAGGTGACGCACGGCTCAGGCCGGGCGAGGATTTGCGTGAGGGCCCCGCTGTCGGCCAGCGCGTGGGCCGCGGCCAGCGTGGCGTGTCCGCAGAACTGCACCTCGGTGGCGGGCGTGAACCAGCGCAGCCGCGGCAGGCGATGCAGGTCGTTCAGGCGGGTTAGGAAGGAGGTTTCGCTGGCGTTGATCTCCCGCGCGATGCGCTGCATCTGCGTATCGCTGAGACCGTCGGCGTCGAGGACTACGCCCGCGGGGTTTCCGCGATAGGGTTGCTCGGCGAAGGCGTCCACGAGACGGAATTCACGTGTTTCCGGCATAACGACCGTACCTCTCCGTTGCGCGGTGCCCGCTGTGGCGGGCGACGGCTCAGGGCAGCTTAAAGGCGCGCAGGCCGTTTTGCTGTACCAATACCAGGGCGCCGGGCGGCCACAACACCTGGCGCAGGGTGCCGCCGGCCGGCAATAAGAACGTCGTCGCGGGCGCAGCGCCGTCCGGCCGCGACGCGGGCTGCGATGGCGGCGCGACGCACTCCAATTGAAGCGGGGCGTTGGGGTCTTCCGTGTTGCCGCTGAGCGCGTACAGGCAGCGCGCGGTCAGCTCCCACGCCGCCAGGCGGGACGGCGGGAGCTTGAGCGACGACAACTCGGTTCGGCCCGCCGCGACGTCCCCGACGCCCACGCCGAGCTCATTGGTCAGCACGAAGCGCTCGCCGCGGATCGCGAGGGTCTCGACATCGAGGCCGGCGCCGCGCGCGCTACTTTTCGGCCACACTTTTTGGCCGGACACCAAGTCATACGCGCTCGGGGCCGGCCCGGTGCCGAACAAGAGCAACGGATGCGCCGCCGGACGCGTGCCGGCGGGTGCGCTGCCCGCGGGTCGCGCGCTCTGGTCGTCCGGCGGTACGAATACGTCAATCGCCGCGGCGCGCAGGCCGAACGTGTCGATGTCGAAGCTGCGCGGCGGGCCAGCTTGGGGCCAGAGTGTCACCTGCGCAGGCGAGACCGTGAGCAACTCGTCGGCGACGAGCCCGCTCCAGATGGGCCAGTGCCGGCCCAGGTCGCGCACGCGCGGTTGCGGTCGTGGCGCGGTCAGGTCGACGAACGCGGCCTGCACGCGGTCGTCCGCCTTCCAAACGACGACGGCGGCGGCCGCGGTCGCGTGGAGGCGCGCGGTCGGCAGCGGACCGAGGTCGATGCGCCATCGCTCGGCCCCGTCCTCGTACGCGAGCAGCGACACTTCGCCGCTGGTGTTTGCGATCAGCACGCCCGCGGCGGTGAGGGCGACGCCGACGCGATCCGTCAAGGCTTCGGGATCGCCGGGGAAGTCGTCCTTGGCGGGCGCGCGGCCGTGCTGCCATGGGAGTGTGGCCGGGCGGGACAGGCGCAGCGCGTACACGGCGTGGCGGTCGAAGCAGCACGCCAGGTCCGACGGCACGTCGGCCGCGGCGGCGTGCTCTGCTCCGGTTGCGGGTCGGACACCGCGGCCGGCCTGGACGGGTTCCGCGAGGAGTTCCTGGCCGCCGGCTGGATCGAGGACGTGGAGGCGTGCATCGCGCGTGGCGACGAGCAGCGCGACGGCGTCCCCGCGGCCGACGACCTGTGCCCAGTCGACGCCCGCAGAAAACGGCGCGGCCCAGACGGCGGGCAGCTCCTCCTCACTCGCGAGCGCGCTTACGGCGAAGATCAGAGCCACGGAAAGAGCCGATCGCGGCATAAGTCTGTCGCGTGAGCGGACGCGCATGGGAGACTCCAGGCAGCGCATTATACGGGTCGCCCGTGCCGGCTGCGTCCGCGCACTCGCGCGTGGGGCGGGGTTTCGCGATAACATGGTGGGGCGACCGACGAACGCACCGTTGACGACAGGAGGCCGCGACATGGAATTCTCCGACGTGCAGGCGTACATGCGTGCGCAGCGCATCGACGGATGGCTGCTGTATGACTTCCGCGGGAACAACCCGGTACTCGCCCAACTCCTGCCCGGCCAGCGCTGGACGACCCGCCGCGCCCTGTTGTTCATTCCCGCCCAGGGCGAGGCCGTCCTCGCGGTGCACTCGATCGACGCCCGGCAGTTCGCGAGCGTCGCCGTGGCGAGCCACGTCTACCTCACGTGGCAGGACCTCATCGCGTGGCTCGCGGAGATCACCGCCGGCGGATCGCGGATCGCAATGGAGTATGCACCGGGCGGCGTCCTGCCGGCCGTTTCCATAGCGGACGCTGGGACGGTCGAGCTGGTTCGCGCGCTTGGCGCGGAAGTCGTATCGTCGGCCAACCTGATCCAGGTTTGCGCGGCCCAATGGTCGCCGGCGGCGCAGGCGGCGCACGCGCGGGCTTCGCAGCAGGTCGGCGCGGTCAAGGATGGCGCGTTCCGTTTCATCGCGGAGCGGCTGGCCGCCGGTCAGGCCGTCAACGAATACGAGGTCCAGCAACACATGCGGGAGCACTTCGCCGCCGCCGGTCTGGAGTGGCCGGACGGCCCGATCGTCGCGGTGAACGCGCACAGCAGCGATCCGCACTACGAGCCGACCGCGGAATCGGCCGCGCCGATCCGCGCCGGCGACTGGGTGCTGATCGACCTGTGGGCGCGCGTTCCGGGCGACGAGAACATCTTCTCGGATATCACTTGGGTGGGCCACGTTGGGACATCGGTGCCGAAGCGCGGCGCCGAGGTGTTCGCAGTGGTGCGCGCGGCCCGCGACGCGGTGGTGCAGTGTGCCAAAGCAGCGTGGTCGGCGAAGGAGCGTGTGCAGGGCTGGCAGCTCGACGAGACGGCGCGGACGGTAATCAGCGACGCGGGCTTCGGGCAGTACATCAGACACCGCACGGGCCACAGCCTCAGCCCCGGCCCGAAGGTCCACGGGCTCGGCATGAACCTCGACAACCTGGAGACGCACGACACGCGCGAAATGCTGCCGGGGATCGGTTACACGATCGAGCCGGGCGTGTACTTGCCGGAGTTCGGCGTGCGGCTCGAGATCAACGTGTTCGTCGACCCGCAGCAAGGGCCGACGATCACGTCGGTCGTGCAGGACGAGGTCGTCCTGATTACGCGCGGGCGCTGAGGGCCTGGCGACCGGATTCGTGCGGGGGTGCTATGATACGCTGCGGAACGTGATGTCCCGCCAGGCGAATGCCCAAACCAAGGACAAAACTCGCGCCACGACTGCCCGTTGACGCCGGCCGCAAGCCGGGCGGCGACGTGCCGTGGCTTACCATCCGGGGGGCCGCCCACAACAACCTCAAGCACATCGACGTCTGGTTCCCGCTCGGGCGGTTCACATGCGTTACCGGCGTGTCCGGCTCGGGCAAGAGCTCGCTGGTGAACGACATTCTGTACGAGGCCCTGGCGCGTGAGCTGAACGGCGCGACGACGGCCCAACCAGGCCCCCACGCCGGCATCGACGGCCTCAAGCATCTCGACAAGGTGATCGCAATCGACCAGTCGCCGATCGGCCGGACGCCGCGCAGCAACCCCGCCACGTACATCAAGGTGTTTGACGAAATCCGGCTGCTGTTTGCGAAGCTGCCGGACGCGAAGCTGCGTGGCTATAAGCCGGGGCGGTTCAGCTTCAACGTGCCGAGCGTGCGGGGCGGCGGGCGGTGCGAGGCGTGCGAGGGCAACGGGTCGAACCGGATCGAGATGGATTTCCTGGCCGACGTGTGGGTGCGTTGCCCGGTGTGCGAGGGGCAGCGCTTCGGCCGCGAAACACTGCAAATGCGTTTCAAGGGCCATTCGATTGCGGACGTCCTCAACATGGAGGTGCGGGTCGCGCTCGAGCATTTCGAGAACGTCCCGCGCATCCGCGGCATGTTGCAGACGCTGCACGACGTCGGCCTGGACTATATCCAGCTCGGGCAGCCCAGCACGACGCTCTCGGGCGGCGAGGCGCAGCGGATCAAGCTGGCCCGCGAGCTGGTCAAGAAACCCACGGGGCGCACGCTGTACGTGCTCGACGAGCCGACGACCGGCCTGCACTTCGACGACATCCGCAAGCTGCTGGCCGTGCTGCACGGCTTCGTCGACGCCGGCAACACCGTGGTCGTCATCGAGCACAACCTGGAAGTGCTCAAGACCGCGGACTGGATCATCGACCTGGGTCCGGAGGGCGGCGAGGCCGGCGGCGAGATCGTCGCGGAGGGCACGCCGGAGGAAGTTGCGGCGTGTGAGGCGTCGTACACGGGGCAGGCGCTGCGGGAGGTGCTGCGCACAAATGAGGAATTGCGAATACCGAATGGTGAATCGAAGACCGCAGGCGCCGGCGGCCGCTCCGAAGTCGCCACTCGCAAATCACCGCCCGTCGCCAATGCCGTCACCGTTGTTGGCGCCCGACAGCACAACCTGAAGGATCTCACGGTTTCATTCCCGCGCGACCGGATGACGGTGTGCACGGGCGTGTCCGGCTCGGGCAAGACCAGCTTCGCGATCGACACGGTTTTCACCGAGGGCTACCGCCGGTACGTCGAATCGCTGTCCGCGTACGCGCGGCAGTTCCTGGGGCAAATGGCCAAGCCGCGGGTGGACCACGTCGACGGTCTCTCGCCGGCGATCTGCATCGAGCAGAAATCGGCGGGTAAGAGCCCGCGCTCGACGGTCGGCACGGTCACCGAGATTTACGACTACATGCGCGTGCTGTGGGCCCGCCTGGGGACACGCTACTGCCCGCAGTGCCAGATTCCGATCGGCACGCAGACCGCCGACGAGATCATCGCACGCGTCATGGCCCTCGAACCCGCCACGCCGATCATCCTCCTCGCGCCGGTCAGCCTCGGCGACGGCGAGACGTACGCTGCCCTTTTCCGGCGCCTGAAGGGCTCGGGCTATACGCGGGTGCGGATCGACGGCGAGGTTCGCCTGACCGCCGACGCCGTTACGCTCGACCCGCGGCGGAAGCACCGCGTCGAGGTGGTCGTCGATCGCACGATCGTCCGCGACAAGTCGCGCGGCCGGATCGCGGAGAGCGTCGAGCACGCGCTGGCGCTGGGCAACGGGGTGATGACGCTGTTGGTCGAGGCCGTGGAGACGGTGCACGAGGGGCACGACGCCGGAGAAGGCGAGGCTGCTACGGGGGAGGGCGAGGCTCCGGCCGAGCCTGTCGTCAAGGTGGTGCCGGCCCGCGAGTTGATGTTCTCGCAGAAGCTCGCTTGTCTGAAGTGCGGCACGAGCTACGAGGAGCTGGGGCCCAACCACTTCGGCTTCAATCACCAACTCGGCTGGTGCGACACGTGCGAAGGGCTCGGCGTGCAACGCGGCGCCCCCGCGGGCGAGATCATCCGCCAGCCGGCGCGCTCGCTGTTCGACGGCGCCGTCGCCGGGTGGCCGCACATCGACCGCAAATCGCCGCTGGGCCGGATGCTGGTGGCGCTATGCGCGCACCTGGGCGTCGCGCCGAATACGCCGCTGGCCGACTGGACGGCCGACCAGAAGCGCACGCTGATGTTCGGAACGAGTGGAACGTGGATCGACGGTTCCGCGGCGTTCGACGGCGTCCGGTTCCAATGGCGCGGCTTCTTCCCGACCATCGACCACGCCACGCGCAACTCGTGGTCCTTCCGCTACAAGCTCCGCAACATGGTGACGGACATCCCGTGCGTGACCTGCCGCGGCGGGCGGCTGCGGCCCGACGCAGCAGCCGTCCGGCTGGGAGGCATACCGTCAGACGTGGCGTCGGCCGCTCGTGGCCGCACGATCGTCGAAGTCTGCGAGATTCCCCTCGAGGAGGCGGCGGCGTTTTTCCGCGACCTCGCGCTTGACGAGCGTCAACGACAGATCGCCGGCGAACTGCTCAAGGAGATTCGCGACCGCCTGCAGTTCCTGATCGACGTCGGCCTGCAATACCTCACGCTGAACCGGGCGGCACCGACGCTGGCCGGCGGTGAGTCCCAGCGCATCCGCCTCGCGAGCCAGATCGGCAGCGGGCTCTCCGGCGTGCTGTACGTACTCGACGAGCCGACGATCGGCCTGCATCCGCGGGATACGTTGCGTCTGGTGCGCGCGCTGACGAAGCTGCGCGATCTGGGCAACACGCTCCTGCTGGTCGAGCACGACCGCGACGTGATCCGCCACGCCGACCGCCTGCTCGACTTCGGCCCGCGGGCGGGCAGCGCCGGCGGACGCATCGTGGCCGAGGGCGCGCCGCGGGAATTCACTGCCGACGCGGGCGCTACAGGGCACGACGAATCGCTCACGCGGGCGTATCTGGCCGGGGAAACGGCGATCCCCATTCCGAGCAACCGGCGGCCCGTCGAGCTGTGGCAAGAGGGGACGAAGAAGGGCTGGCTGGTCGTCCGCGGCGCCCGGCAGAACAACCTCAAGAATCTCACCATCCCGATTCCACTCGGGCGATTCACCTGCATCACCGGCGTCTCCGGCTCGGGCAAAAGCTCGCTGGTGAACGACATCCTGTGGCCCGCTCTGGCCCGGGCGCTCCAGCGCGCGAACCTCGCGGGCGGCGAGCACGACGCGGTCGATGGCCTCAAGCAGATCGACAAGGTCATCAACGTCGACCAGTCGCCGATCGGCAGCACGCCCTCCAGCAACCCCGCCACCTACACCGGCGTGTTCGACTGGATTCGCGAGCTGTTCGCCCGGCTGCCGGAATCCAAGCTCCGCGGCTACAACGCGAACCGCTTCAGCTTCAATCGCCCCGGCGGGCGGTGCGAAGCGTGCGAGGGCTACGGCCAGCGCTGCATCGAGATGCACTTCATGCCCGACGTGTGGGTCGAGTGCGAGACGTGCCACGGCCGGCGCTACAACCCCGAGACGCTGGACGTGCGTTTCAAGGGCAAGAGCATCGCGGACGTGCTCGAGCTGCGCGTCACCGAGGCGCTTGCGCTGTTCACGAACGTGCCGAAGGTCCGGCGGATGCTGCAGACGCTGGCCGACGTGGGGCTGGACTACGTGCAGCTCGGGCAGCCGGCGCCGACGCTCTCCGGCGGCGAGGCGCAGCGAGTTAAGCTGGCGACCGAGCTGGGCAAGCCGAGCACCGGCCGGACGTTCTACATCCTCGACGAGCCGACGACGGGCCTGCACTTCGACGACATCCGCAAGCTGCTGGCCGTCGTGCACCGGCTGGCCGACCTCGGCAACACGGCGCTGGTTGTGGAGCACAATCTCGACGTGCTGAAATGCGCGGACTGGATCATCGACCTTGGTCCGGAAGCCGGCGACGCGGGCGGAAGCATCGTCGCCACGGGTACACCGGAGGGGATTGCAGTCCTAGCTCCAGTCGAGGGACCGTCGACGGACGCGCCCCAATCCAAAATCCAAAATCCAAAATCCAAAATGGTCTCGCACACCGCCGCCGCCCTCGCGCCGATCCTCGCCGCGGGGCCGTACGAGGAGCGGACGCCGTACGACCCCGCCGAGCACGCTGCCCGCGAGATTGCCGCGGAAAAAGGCGGCTTCGGCGACGTGGGCAAGGACGTGCCGATGCCGTGGCAGGCGGACGGGCGCAAGTGGCACCTGGAGCAGCGCAGCAGCCGCGCCGAGCGGCCGCGACGCTGGGAGCCGGCGGCGTTGGAGTACGTGCTCGACCTGGTCGAGCGCGAGGGGCGCTCGCAGCATCCGCCGGATGCGGAGAGCGTGTTCGAGCCGACGAACTGGGGCAACCGGGCGAGCGTCGAGGTGACGGCCCCGAATGCGGCGTACTGGTTCCTGCACGCACTGACCGGCGGCGAGTGGCTGCTGGAGCTGTACTTCCGCGCACCGCCGGGGACGTTCAAGTGGATTCCGCTCGACCGCGAGCTGGGGCTCAAGACGCTCGACGAACGTGAGGACCTGGAGACCTACGGCGACTGGTCGCGCGTGGACGTCCGCCCGCGCAGCGACGGCTGGGATGCGGTCGTCGTCTACGCCCACGACAAGCAGGAAATCGACACGCCGGCATTCCGGCGGTTCATCAAACGGGCGGTGCAAGTGTATGTGGGCGGATTGACGGGATAGTAGCCGCTTCGCGGAGACCCAAGTGCTGGCACAGCCCATCGACGCGGCCTATTCGGCCGGCCGCCGAAGTTGCCAGGAGTCCGAACCTCATACTTCGTGACTTTTGACGTGAGAATTGGCGCCATGCTCGACCTCATTTGCCGCCGCGCGTTCTTCCAGTTTGAGATTCCGATTCACTACGTCGCGCGCCCGCCGCGGATCGACGGCGACGCGAGCAAGTGGGCGGCGAAACACCTCGTCCCACCGCTGGTCGTGCTGGAGGGGCAGGAGCCGGTCGCCGACGTGTACTGGGCGTGGAACGAGGACGGCTTCTACGCCGCGTTCGACGTGCCGAGCAAGATCGGCCGGACGCGGTGCGACCCGCAGGCGTGGTGGAAGCAGGACGGCCTGCGGCTGTGCCTGAGCACGCGCGAGGTGCGCGACGTAAAACGCGCGACGCGGTTCTGCCACTTCTTCTACCTGTTGCCGCTCGGCGGCGGGCCGGACGGCAAGCTGCCGGTCGCCGGCACGCACCGCATGAGCCGCGCGAAGGAGCCGCCGCCGCCGGTCGATGCGTCGCTCATCAAGGTCGCGGCCCACGTCCGCAAGACCGGCTACAGCCTGGAGGTCGCGCTGCCCGCCGCGTGCCTGAGCGGCTGGGACCCGGCGGAGCACCCGCGCATCGGCGTGTTCTACAAGATCAAGGACACGCACGTCGGCACCCAGCACCTGAGCGTCGACGACGAGCTGGGCTGGAACGCGGACCCAAGCACGTGGGCGACGGGGGTGCTGGTGCGGTGACTCTCGAGTAGCGCTTCGCCAATGGCGAATGGCGACCACAGCGCGCTCGCACAGAATCCGCCATTTCCGCGCACCTCCCGCCCAAATCCGCCACCGGCCCGCCTTTCTCCCCGCCGCCCCGTTTCTCGTGATATACTTTCTAGTCATTACGGCGCTCGCTGTGCGCGCCCCCGTTCGCCCGCAGGCGGAGAGCCTATAGCCGAAGCCGAGGACGCACGTGCCCACCTCGCTGCCTTGTCACTCTTCGTGCGCCTCCGTTTCAAGATTCCCATTTGCGCCCCGTACAAACATGATACTCTTGGCACCCTTCGGCCCACGCCCGCCAATCCTGCGTATTATTGGCCACGCGCAGCGCCCCTTGGCACTCTTGACCGTCCAACCTGCCCAACAACCGCCGCCGCCACCTCCGCGGGACGCATTTGACGAGCGCCACGCTCCACCGTTTACTGACGGCAACATGAAGAACCGATCACACTCGACCAGAATCTGCGTTGTCGGCGCCCTGCTCGCCGGCGCGGCAATGTCATTCGTCGGCTGTCGCCACGGCGGCGGCGAGACGGGGCCAGAAGCCGTACCCGGAGCCCCCGTGGGGCGGCGCGAGCCAGTGCCCCTGCCGCGGCCGGTCCGCGCGGTTTGGGTGGCGCGCTACCACTTCCACACGCCGGAGGATGTCCGGGCGATCATCGCCAATTGTGCGGCGATCGGGTGCAACACGGTTCTGTGGCAGGTGCGCGGCGAGGGCACCGTGTGCTACCCGTCGCGGATCGAGCCGTGGGGGTCGGAGTTCGGGTTCCGCGACCCTGGGTTCGATCCGCTCGCCTTGGCGGTGGATGAGGCCCACAAACGGGGGCTGCGAATCGAAGCCTGGTTCAACGTCATGCCCGGCTGGCATGGCCCCGCGACGCCGCCGATTCCCAACCAGCTCTACAACGCGCACCCGGAGTGGTTTCTGCACGACGCCGCCGGCCGGCAGCAACCGCTGGGCGACTTCTACGTGATCCTCAACCCCTGCTGGCCCGAGGTCCGCCGGCATATCGTCAGCCTGGTGGACGAGATCGTCGCGCGCTACGACGTGGACGGCGTGCACATGGACTACGTGCGCTACGCGTGGGACGGCGTGCCGAAGGCGAAGCAGAGCTACCCGCGCGACGAGCGGACGCTCGCGCTGTACTGGCACGACACGGGCAAGCGTCCCGATGACGACCCCCCCGGCTGGAATCACTGGCGGGCGAACCAGTTGACACGGATCGTGGTGGACATTCGCCAGACGATCAACCGCCGCCGCCCGGGCGCGACGCTGACCGCCGCCGTCTGGCGGAACCCAATGCTCGGCTACGCCGATTTCCTGCAGAACAGCGTGGTCTGGCTGCGCAGCGGGATCGTGGACGCTCTGATGCCGATGGCCTACACGGAGAAGCGCGACCAGTTCGAGGCCGACATCGGCGCGTACCGGCAGCTTGTGCGCGGCCGGCGAATCGTGCCGGGTCTCGGGCTGTACACGCACAAGACCGAGGAGCAGACCCGCAACCAACTGCGTCTGTGCCGCAATTGGGGCGGCGATTATGCCTTGTTCTCGTACGAGTCGCTCTGCCCCACCGCGGGCGACCGCAAGACGCGCCCCAGCGCCGAGGCGCAACGCCTCCGCGAGCTGCGTCGCGAAGCGCTCGGTGAGATGTTCGCCCGCTGACGCACGCCGCGCGGCTGCTACGGGGCGTCGCCGGGCGGCGCGCCCGCGTCCGACTGCTGCACGCCGTCCTCGTCGATCAGCAGGGTTTCCGTGGTTAGCCGGAACTGCAGCAGCAGGCCCCACCGCCCGGTTTTGGCCTGGTTGAGGGCGTTTTGTGCGGCCAGCAGGGCCCGCTCCGCATCGACCTTGTCGCGGTTGTCGATCTTCCCCTCCTCAAACTGGTATTGGGCGAATTCGCGCTGCCGGTCGGCGACATCCACGCTCCGCCGCTGGATCTCGAGCGAAATCTCCTGGAGGCGGAGCTGATTGACGATGCGGCGGACCTCGGCGCGGATGCGCTCGGTCTGGTCCTCGACCGCGCGTTGCGCGGCCCGCACCTGGATCAGGGACGCGCGCAGCGCGTTGCGCTCGGCCGTGCGCTCCAGGGGCAGCTCGAACGTGAGCTGCGACAGCCAGTTGGCGCTGTCGACGTGAAAGTGGCTGAGGCTGTAGCGCTGCGCGTCCGTCTGGAACGTGAGCGACGAATCCCAGTTCAGGTTCGGCAGCATGGCGTTGCGGCTGATTTCCACGCCGCGGCGGGCGTCGTCCACCTGGTCGTGCGTGGTGAGCAGGTCGAGGCGGCGCTGACAGGCCACCGCGACGGCCCGGGCCTCGTCGCGCATGGCCGGCGACGGGGCGAGCAGCGGGTAAGTGCCCGCGTCGATCTGGCGCTCGATCGTGTCGATGTCTTCCAGGTCGTCGCGGCCGAGCGCCTCGTCCAGCGGCATGCCCACTTGCAGCTTGAACTGGTCGGTTTGAGCGCGGAAGCTCTCGCGCGTCTGTTCGACGGTGTTGCGGGCGTCGAGCATGGCGAGCTCGGCCCGCTGCGTGTCGAGTGCCGAGCGCTGGCCGGTGACCTCCATGTCGCGCGCCCGCTCGTAATCCTCGATGGCGCGATCGAGGCTCTGTTCGCTGTCGGTGACCTGTTGCTTGGCGCGCAGCAGATCGAAGTAGGCCTGGGCCACGTTGACGAGTTGCTGCCGGCGGAACCGCTCGAAGACCCGCACCGCGTAGGTCAGCTCGCGTTCCAGCTTGATCAGGTTCTCCTGGGCGACGTGGCCGGCGCCGCGCAGCAGCGGCACCTTGAGCCCCAGCGCGATGTTGCTCCCCTCTGACGCCGTGATTGACTTCTTCACGTCGCGAATCAGCGTGCTGATCGCTTTCGCGGTGACCTCGCCGCCGTAGGGCAGCCGCTGCGACACGGACAGGTCAGCGACAAAGCGCATGGCTTGGTCGAAGTTGCGGGCCTCGCCGTAGTTGCCGTACACGGTCTGGAATTGCGAGGCGAAGATGGACGTCCACAGGTGGCGCTCGAGCGAGAGGGCCAGTGCGACGAGATACAGCTCCTCTTTGGCGGTCTGGTATTCGCGCTGGTACTGCTGCGCGTAGCCCAGGGCGTCGGTGAGCGTGAACACCTTCGCGCGGCGGGCGGCCGGCGTCTGGATGGGGGCCGGCTCAGCGAGCCCGTCCGGCGGCAGTGTCGCCGGTGCCGACGCCGGCTGCGTCGTGACGGGGGCGAAGTCCGGCGGGATGACGCGCGTCGTGGGACGGGGGGCGTGGGCGCGGACGGATCGGTCGGGCGACGGCGGCAGCTCTGGCGAGCCGGCCTCCGCGCGGGCGGTGCCGCCGAGCGCGGCCCGCTGGCGCTCGCGGATCATGGTCGCGACATCGCGGTCGGTCTGCCGCATCATTTGCTCGCAGCCGGCGACGAGCAAGGCCGCGCCGCACAGTATCAGACGGAAACCCCGGAAGGTGCCGCTGGGTTGGTCGCGGTTACGTCTGGCAGCGCACATTACCTCGGGCACTATACGGCGGGCGGCCCACGGCCCGCAAATGCCCCCGCCGGCGCGGGCTGTCGCGACTTGTCAGGACGGCCGCGCGTGCGGGCTGGCCTTCGATCAGCGCCTTACTTGTCGCCCTGCGCGCGACGATTGCGGAAGAACTCGCGCAGCAGCTCAGCGGCCGGCTCGGCCAGCACGCCCGCCGTCGTCTCGACGCGATGGTTGAGCCGCGGGTCCTGCGTGATCTCGAACAGCGAGCCGCAGGCGCCGGCCTTGGGGTCCGTGGCGGCGTAGACCAGCCGCGGCAGGCGGGCCAGGACCAGCGCGCCCGCACACATCGTGCACGGCTCCAGGGTCACGTACAGCGTGCAGTCGTCCAGGCGCCACTGGCCGAGGTACTCCGCCGCCGCCGATAGCGCGATCATCTCGGCGTGAGCGGTCGGGTCGTGCAGCTTCTCGCGCTGGTTGTACCCGCGGCCGATCACGCGGGTTTCGTGCACGACGAGCGCGCCGACGGGCACGTCGTCGCTGTCCAGCGCGCGGCGGGCCAGCTCCAGGGCCTGCTGCATGAACCGGCGGTCGATCTCGTCCTGGTGTAGTCCCAGCATGGGTTTGCGGGCCGCTTTCAGGTGCGGCCTTCTTTCTGCCGGCGCAACTGCTCCGCCCCCCGCGGGTGACAGCGCGCGTGAATTTCCTGGAGCCGCTTGGTCTGCACGTGCGTGTAGATCTCGGTCGTGCTGATGCTGGCGTGCCCGAGCAACTCCTGCACGACGCGAAGGTCGGCGCCGCCTTCGAGGAGGTGCGTCGCGAAGCTGTGCCGCAGCGTGTGCGGGCTGACCTTGCCCGCGATGCCCCGTCGCCGGGCCTCGCGTCGCACCATTCGCCACACCGCGGTCCGCTCGATCGGCCCGCCGGTGCGCGAGAGGAACAGCGGCAGCGTAGCCTTCACGGCGCGAGTCAGCGGCAGCTTGTAGCGCCCGCGTCGGAGCCCTTCTTCGAGCAGCTTGGGGCGGGAATGCTCCAGATAGGCCGTGAGGGCGTCGCGTGCTTTGCTGCCGACCGGGGTGACGCGCTCTTTCCGGCCCTTGCCCAAGCAGCGGACGTAGCCGGCGGTCAGATTCGCGTCGCCCTCCCGCAGCCCGCACAGCTCGCTGACGCGCAATCCGCTGGCGTAGAACAGCTCCAGGATCGCACGGTCCCGCAGGCCGAGCGGGTGCTCGAGGTCGGGCGAGGTGACCAGTTCGACGGTCCGGTCCAGGTTGAGCGCCAACGGCAGGCGCTGCCAGCGTTTCGGCAACTCGACAAGCGACGTGAAATCCCGCGTGATCTGACGCGTCAGGTGCAGCCAGCGCAGCCACATGCGCAGGGCGACCACGCGGCGCGCCAGCGTGGTTTCCTTGTGGCCGAGCTCACTCTGTTCGACGAGGTAATCCTGGATCAGCTCGGGCGACAGCGTGGACCAGTCGTCCATCCGGCGCTCACGCAGGAACGCGCCGAAACGGCGGAGATCGCGGCGGTAGGCCTCGACCGTGGCGGGCGACAGCCCCAACTCGACGTTCTGATAGACGCGAAACCCCGCGAGCGACTGCGCGAAGCGCGGCAGACACGGCTCCTCATCGCCGATCGCCGGGCTGACGTGCTTCGCCTCCATGCGAACCTCGCTGAGCCTCCAGGGTACGGCGGAGTGTACCGCGAGTCGGGCTGGCCCGCAGCGCCTGGGCATGGCCCGGCGGCGGAAAACGCGGTATCCTCCCGGTCGGGTGCACACGAGCCCAGGAGGTGGCATTGTGCGGTACGGCTATGGACGCAGGACTTCGCGGACCCCTTTCGTCGTCATCGGTCTGATTGTGGTCGTCGGCGCGGCGGCCGGCGGGGGCTGGTGGTACTTGCGCGCGCGCCCCGGCGTGCGCTCGGGCGCGCCGGCACCCGACAAGCCCATAGCCGCGAAGCCCGCGGCCGGCCCGGTCCACGGAGCGCTCAAGCCGGCGGTCGACCCGGCGCCACCCAAACCGGTGCGCAGTGACTTCACGCTGGCGGCGGACGAGCAACCGGTTCGGCCGGCGGCCTCGGCGCCGGTCCCGAGCCAACCGGTGGCCACGCGCCCGGTGCTGCGGCCTGTGACGCAGTCGGCCCCGGCGCCGACCGAGCCGTCCGGCGGCCTCGACCCCACCGCCGGGCGGGCGACCAGCGATACGCGCACCGGGAACACGACGATCGAAGCGGCCCGCAAGCTGTACGCTGCCGGCAAGGTGCTCGAAGCGCGGGAGCAGCTCAACAGTCTGCTCAAAGGCCGGCTCGCCGACGCGGAAGACACCGAAGTGCGGGCGCTGCTCGCGCGGATCGCGGACGAGACGGTCTTCGGCGGCAAGGCCGATCCGAATGACTCGTTGGTGAGCACGTACGTCGTTCAGCCAGGCGACGTGCTGATCCACATCGGCCGCAAACTCGATGTGCCGGCCGAGCTGCTCATGACGATCAACGGGATTCGCGACGCGCGGGGGTTGCGGGCGGACCAGAAGATCAAGGTCGTGCGGGGGCCGTTCCACGCGAAGATCTACAAGTCCAAGTTCCGCCTGGACGTGTACCTCGGCGACGTGTTCGTCCGCAGTTATCGCGTCGGCCTCGGGGCGGAGAATGGTACGCCCGAGGGCGTGTGGCGCGTGAAGGAGCGGCTCGAAAACCCGACCTACTACCCGGCGCCGTCCGCCTCCGACAAGCGCATCATCGCCGCGGACGACCCCAACAACCCGCTCGGCGAGCACTGGATCGGCCTGGAGGGCGTGGAGGGCGAGGCCGTTGGCCACAGCGGCTACGGCATCCACGGCACGATCGAGCCCGAGTCGATCGGCAAAGCCGTCTCGCTGGGTTGCATCCGCATGCACAACGAAGACGTGGCGTTCGTGTACAAGCTCATGATGCCGGGCAAGTCGACCGTCACGATCCTGCCGTAGAACGCGATCTGCGTCCGGCTACCCCTCGGGCGGCGGCACAGCGGTAGATTCCTCGAGATTCTCCCCATCGGCGATCAGCGTGCGCTGCCGGCGGCGGTCCTGCACGCGCGCGTGGCGGCGGTGGATGAGCATCAGATTGCGGAAATAGATGCCCAGACTGAGCACCGACGCACACGTGAAGACGAGGTTGCGCTCGAGGGCCGCGTAGATCAGGATCATCACGCCGCCGAGCACGCTCAGATACCAGAATGCCACGGGGATGTGGCTGCGGCCGCGGCGCTCGGATTCGAACCACTGCACGACGAACCGCAGGAAGAAGACGAACTGGGCCGCAAAGCCAAACAGCACGAGCGGCCGCTGTATCTCCCGAGAGAACCAGTGGAAGAGCTCCGTCAGCACGGTGCGCTCCTACTTGTTGCAGTAGTCGATGATCCGGGCGATCTCGCTGCGCAGGTCGCGCCGATGCACGATCCGGTCGATGAAGCCGTGCTCGAGCATGAACTCGGCCCGCTGGAAACCCTCGGGCAGCGTCGCCTTGATCGTGTTCGCGATCACGCGCGGGCCGGCGAAGCCGATCAGCGCCCCCGGCTCGGCCAGCGTCACGTCGCCCAGGAAGGCGAAGCTGGCTGCCACGCCGGCGGTGGTCGGGTCGGTCATCACCACGATGTAGAGGCCGCCCGAGGCGTCCAGTTCCGCGATCGCGGCGGATGTTTTCGCCATTTGCGCCAGAGAGACCATGCCCTCCATCATGCGGGCGCCGCCGCTGCACGTGACCATCAGCAGCGGGAGGCTTTCGTTGCGGGCCCGCTCGGCGGCGGCGGCGACCTTTTCGCCGACGACCGCGCCCATCGAGCCCATGATGAAGTTGGGGTTCATGATGCCCATGATCAGCGGGCGGCCCTTGATGAAGCCCTTGCCGACCACGATCGCTTCGCTGTCGCCGGTCTGCTCCTTGGCCTGCGCGAGGCGTTCGCGGTACGACATGCGGTCGGAGAATTCGAGCGGGTCGGACGATTCGAGGCCGCGCAGGAACTCCTCGAACGTCCCGGGGTCGTTCAGTTGCGCGATCCGCGACTGCGCATCGATCCGGTAGTGATAGTCGCACTCCGGGCAGACATGCAGTTGCTCTTCCAGGATTCGCCGGTAGACCATCGCCCCGCACTGCACGCAACGGATCCAGAGTCCCTCCGGCACGTCGACGTTGCGGCGAACCTGGCTGGCGGCGTCGGGTTTGTCCGGCATGGCTTCTCCTCCGCTGGGGCAGCGCCTCATTCACTGGCCAGAGCGGGCGGCGGCTGGTTTCCGTACTCCAGAACCACGGGCTCCGTCGCCGAGCGCGCGGCTTCCCACACATCCTCAGGCGCGCGTCCTTCCATTGCCCACCGGGCCAACACGAACGCGAGCGGGCGCAGCACGATGCCGACCGTGGCCGTCGCGTTCTTCTTGATTCGCCGGTGCAGGCAGACGGCCAGGCGATGGGCGGCGTGCGCGAGGTCCTCGCCCTCGGGCGGATGCACGTTCAGGGGCGATTCCCCCAGCTCGCGGTGCGCCGAGGGGAACCGGCTCTTCACTTGCGCTTCGGTCAGCCCGGCCCACAGCCCGATGTCCACCTCGCACAGGTCGTCCACGGCTTTGGTGGGGATCGAAAGCTGCCGCGCCAGGTACGCCGCCGTTTGCGCCCCGAGCTCATCCGGGCCGTGCAGGATGCGCTGCACGCCCAGGGGCCGGAGTCGCTCGACCCACGCGGCGCACTGCCGCTGTCCGCTCTCGGTCAGCGACAACTCGACGCGGCCAAGCAGCCGCCCCTCGTCGTGCCACTCGGTGGCCCCGCAGGGTATCAAGACGACTGTCATGCCGTCTGTTCCGCCTTCCGTGGAGCGCCCGTCGCGGCTTGGCGCAGGGCGCGCAGCGCCGCGGCGGGGTCGGGCTTGCCGAAAATCGCCGAGCCCGCGACGAGCGTGTTCGCGCCGGCGGCGACGGCGCGCGGCGCCGTCTCGACTGTGATGCCGCCGTCCACCTCGAGCCACTGCTCGGGCCGCATGCGCTTGGCCAGCACCGCGATTTTCTCGAGGCATTCGTCCATGAAGCGCTGCCCCCCGAAGCCCGGCCACACGGTCATTACCAACAGGATGTCCACGTGTTCGAGCACGTCCAGCACGGCCTCGGCCGGGGTGCCCGGGTTCAGCGAGACGCCGACCTTCACCCCCAGCGCGCGGATCTGGCGGATCAACTGTTGCGGCTGGTCCGCCGTCTCGATGTGAAACGTGATGCTGCCGGCGCCGGCGTCGGCAAAGGCGGGCGCGTACTTGCCCGGGTCGGTGATCATCAGGTGTGTGTCGAGGAAGAGCTGCGTGTGCCGGCGGATGCCAGCGACCACCGGCACGCCGAGCGACAGATTCGGCACGAAATGCCCGTCCATCACGTCCAAATGGAGGGCGTCGGCCCCCGCGGCCTCGACGGTGGCGATCTGCTCCGCCAGCCGGCCGAAGTCGGCGTCCAGCACGGAAGGGGCAATCCGAATTGTGCGGGCTACCTCCACGCTGAATCCTGAGCCCCGAACGCTGCGCACTCCTTACGCGTCGTCCAGCACCTCGATGGGGCCGAAGCTCTTGCCTTCCAGAAACTCGAGCGACGCGCCGCCGCCGGTGCTGATGTGCGTGACGCGCGCCGCCAGACCGGCCTGTTCGACCGCGGCGGCACTATCGCCGCCGCCGATGACGGACACGGCCCCGCGTGCGGTGGCGTCGGCGATCATCTTCGCCATCGCGAACGTGCCGATTTCGAAGGGTTTTGTCTCAAACGCGCCGAGCGGCCCGTTCCACACGATCGTCCGGGCCGGTTGGATGAGCTGCCCAAACGCCTCAATCGTCTTCGGCCCCACATCGAGCCCCATCAGGTCTGCCGGGACCTCGCCGGCGCAGACCGTCGTCGCCACGCCTTCCTTCAACTCCGCCGCACAGACCGCGTCCACCGGCAGGTGCAGCTTGCCGCCCGTCTTGGCCAACAGGTTTCGGGCCATGTCGAGCTTGTCGCGCTCGCACAGGCTCTTGCCGACGCTCTTACCCTGGGCCGCCCAGAACGTGAACGTCATGGCCCCGCCGATCAGGATGTGGTCCACTCGCTGCAGCAGATTCTCGATCACGCCGATCTTGTCGCTGACCTTGGCCCCACCGAGGACGGCGACGAACGGGCGTTTGGGCGACTGGAGCGCGTCGCCGAGGTACTTCAGCTCCTTCTCGACCAGGAAGCCCATGACGCGGGTGCCCTTCGGCAGCAACTTCGGCACGTCGTACATGCTGACGTGCTTGCGGTGACAGGTGCCGAACGCGTCGTTGACGTACATTTCGCCCAGCTTCGCGAGCCCTTGCGCCAGCTCCAGCCGCAGGGCGTCCTGCGCGGGCGTGAGCTGCTTGTCCGGGTTCTTCTTGGCCTTGTCGATGATGTCCTCGCCCTTGTGGAAGCGGACGTTCTCCAGCAGGAGCACCTGGCCGTCCGCCAGCTTCGCCACCGCGGCATCGACCTCCGGCCCCAGCACCTTCGGCACGAACGCGACCGGCCTCCCCAGAAGCTGGCTCATCCGTTCGGCCACGGGCTTGAGCGAGAACTTGGCGTCTTCGGCCGGGTTGCCCGTCGGCCGCCCGAGGTGGCTGGTCACAATGGCCCGGCCGCCCTGCTTGAGGACGTGCTCGAGCGTGGGCAGGAACATGCGAATCCGGCGGTCGTCCGTCACGTTGAGCTGCTTGTCGAGCGGCACATTCAGGTCGGCGCGAATGAAGACCCGCCGTCCCCGGACGTTTAGATCGCGCACCGATTTCTTGGCCATCCGGTCACCTGTCGCTCGAAAATCGAAGACGGCCCGTCCTCCGACTCGGACGGGCCGTGCGTGAATCCCAGTATGTTAGACCGCCCCGGTCCTAATGCAATCCGTCCTTGGCGGCCATGTACTTGATCAGGTCCACGACGCGGCACGAGTATCCGTATTCGTTGTCGTACCAGGAAATCAGCTTGAAGAACCGGCTGTTGAGCTCGATGCAGGCCTTCGCGTCGTAAATGCTTGACAGCGGGCAACCTATGAAATCGGAGCTCACCACCTCCTCGTCGGTGTAGCCCATGATCCCCTTCATCTTGCCGTCGGCCGCGGCCTTCACCGCCGCGCTGATCTTGTCCAGCGCGGTCTCCTTCGCAGTCCGCACGGTGAGGTCGACCACGGACACGTCCAGGGTTGGCACGCGGAAGGCCATGCCGGTGAGCTTGCCTTTCAGCTCGGGGATGCAGAGCGTGACCGCTTTCGCCGCCCCGGTGCTGGACGGGATGATGTTGTAGCTTGCGGCCCGCCCGCCGCGCCAGTCCTTCTTCGACGGCCCGTCGGCGGTCTTCTGGGTCGCGGTCAGGCTGTGCACGGTGGTCATCAGCGCCTCTTCGATGCCGAAGTTGTCGTGCACGATCTTCGCCAGCGGGGCGAGGCAGTTCGTGGTGCAGCTCGCGTTGGACACGATGGTGTCCGTCTTCGGGTTGTACTTCTCCTCGTTGACGCTCAACACGAACGTGGGGATGTCCTTGTCCTTGGCCGGAGCGGAAATGACGACGCGCCGGGCGCCCGCCGTCAGGTGCTTCGTGCTGCCTTCGCGCGTGGTGAAGAGCCCGGTCGATTCGATTACGTAATCGACCTTGAGGTCCTTCCAGGGCAGGGCGGCGGGGTCCTTCTCGGCACAGCACCGGATCTCCTGCCCTTCGATCTTCAGCGACGACTCGGTGGCGCTGACACTGCCTTTGTACCGCCCGTGCACCGTGTCGTATTCGAACAGATAGGCCAGGCTGTCCGGCGGGACGAGGTCGTTGAGCCCAACGAACTGGATGCTCTTGTCCTTCAGGCCGGCCCGCATCACGAGGCGCCCGATCCGTCCGAAGCCGTTGATGCCCACGCGAATCGCCATGTTGCAGCTCCTTGCAAGGGGTCGAGGGTCGCCACGCAGTACTCATCGGCACGGCGACCCCGGCGACTGTGTAAGATCGATGGGCGCCGTGCGCCTGTCAAGTCGTAGCCGGGCCAGGACGCGTCGGCCACAACCAGGTGGGTAGCTCCTGCGCCCCTGCTCAGCGCCCGCCGTCACGCTGCAAGGCCCGGCGCACCGCGGCACGCAGTGTGGCGGCGTTCAGCGGCTTTTCGAGGAACGTGATGGTGTCCAGCGGGATCGGGCACACTTCCCGGGCGTACGCCGCCCCTTGCGTCTGGCCCACGGCCGAAATGAAGATAATCGGGATGTTCTTCCAGCGCTCGTCCTGGCGCATCTGGCACGCGATCTGGAGCCCCTCGGTCGGCTGAGTCAGCATGATGTCCAGTAGTACGAGGTCCGGGGGCTGTCGCCGCAGCGCCTCCAGTCCGGCCTCCCCGGTTTGGCAGCAAGTGAACTCGTACTCCGCGTCACCGAGGATCAGCTCGATCACCGAATGGATGTCCGGGTCGTCGTCAATCACGAGAACGCGGGGGCGGGTGGTGCTCATCTGTGACATTGTAGCCTCGGGTCCGGCGAACCGTTGTCACAAGTGCGCGGCGAGGAAGCGCAGCCGCTCGACGATCTGAAAAGGCCCGCCGCCCTCGTGCTCGTTGAAGTCGTAGATGCGGATTTCCTTCTCGGCGGCGATCCGGTTGTAGGCTGCGAAGACGGTGCTGGGCGGGCAGGTCATGTCCATGAGGGCCACGGAAAACAGGCAGCGGGCACGGATCCGCGGGGCGAAGTTGACGCCGTCAAAGTACGCCAGCGTGCCAAAGACGCGGTCGCCCTGATCGCGGTGGCACTTGAGGTACGCCACGATCTCGGTGTACGGCGGCTTGTCGGTGATTTCCGCCGCGCGGCGGTAATGGCAGAGGAACGGCACGTCGGCGGCGAGGAGCTTGACGTGCTGGGGCGCCAGCGCCGCCGCGGCGATGGCGATGCCCCCGCCCTGGCTGCCGCCGGCGACGGCTAGGCGCGCCGGATCAACGTGGACGTGCGCCCGCGCCGCGTGGATCGCGCGGACGGCGTCGGCGAACACGCGCCGGTAGTAGTACGTGTCGGGCGACTCGATGCCCTGGGTCACGAAGCCGGGGTAGTGCGGGCCGCTGCCGGCGGGATCGGGCGTGTCGCCGGGCGCCCACCCGGAGCCCTGGCCGCGTGTGTCCATCACGAAGTGCGCGAGGCCCGCGACAGCCGGCGCGACGTGATCGATGGCGAAGGAGCGGCCTCCGCCGTAGCCGAGAAAGGTGATGACGCACGGCAGTCGGCCGGTCGTGCCGGCCGGCTCGACGAGCCAGCCGCGGATGGGCTGGCCGCCCCAGCCGGTGAACGTGACGTCGTAAACGTCGACGAGCTTGTAGATCGGCTCACTAATGCGCTCGAAGTGCGGGTCGAGCGGATGCGCGTCGAGCTCGGCGAGCGTGCGCTGCCAAAAGTCGTCGAAGTCCGCTGGCTCCGTCGAGGGCGGTTGGTAAGTCCGCAGTTCACTGAGCGGGAGGTCCAGTAAGGGCATGCACTACGTCCCGATGGTAGATCGGCCGGAGATCAATCCTCGTGGCTGTCTGGTCCGATGATCTTACTCGCGCGGCAGCAAGACGTACGCCAGCCCGCCCGTGGTCTTCATCCACACGTTCTCCAGGTCGGCCCGGAGGTAGGCGAGCTGGCCCTTTTCGGGCGTCGTCGCGGCCGGATCGTTCACGGTCACCTTCCCGTCGGCGTCGAAGCCGGTGAGGACGATCAGGTGCCCGTCCGAGCTGCGATAGGGCGCCCCGCGCAGCTCCCCTTCCTTGTAGACGCGGATGCTGATGATCAGCGGCTGGCCGGCGGCGATCAGGCGCTCGACGTCGGTCCAGTCGGAGAACCGCGCGAGGTAGCCGGGCAAGCCCAGGCTGTACGCGGCCTGCACGTTGCGCGGCCAGTTGCCGTAGATCTTGTGCGTCGGGTCGAAGCAGGCTTCGGCCACGTCCTCGGTGACCAGGTTGATACCGCGGTACTCCAGCACCATCGAGATCGAGGTTGGGCTGCAGATCTTGTGCTTCATTTCCTCGCGCTCGGTCTTCTGCGTGCGGAACGGCACGGGCAGCCGTCGCTGCCAGGCGGCCGCCGGCGGCTCCGCGGGCGACGTCCGCGGGCGCGACACGGCCTCCGGCAGGCCGGTGGTGTCGCTCACGCACACGGCGATACGCCGGACGTGCAGCTCGGCCTCGCCCTCTGAGGCGCAGGCCGCCCGCACACGATACTGCACGCGGTCAAAGCGCTGCTCGGAGTGGAAATAGTCCACATCCACTTTTCCCTGCTCGCAGGTCACCACCTTGGATGTGTCGGGCACGGCGGTGCCCCAATCGGCGATGTAGAGATAGGGCGACCAGATGTCGTCGCTTTGCCGGCCGACCCGAATCTCCAGGCACAAGCCGGCGCCGGGCGGGACGTCCACATTCCACGAGGCGACGACCTCGTTGAACAACATTCCCGGATCGGTCACCGGCGACTCGTAGGTCGCGTCCTCGCCCGGCGTGCACACGAGGGTCACGCCGCCGCCGTCCGGCGCTGGGCGGGCGTGCTCGAACAGGCCCGCGCGGAAGTCATCGTCGCGGGTCTGCATCAGCAGGTGGTGCGCGAACGGCTTGGGCGGTTGGGGGCCGCAGAGCGCCTCATCGACCGCGGCGGCCATTTCCGCGAGGTACTCGGAGCCTTTGGAGTGCCGCACCATGCCGGCCAGCAGGTAGACACGGTCGCCGTGCTGCACGCGGGCGGTATCGAGATGCCAGTCCTCCCACAGACCGCTCTTGCGCAGGATCGTCACGTCGCGGCCGTTGAGCCCGCGGACGAAGTTGTCGTTGAGGAATTCCAACTGCGGGGCGGCGAAGATCTCCTTGAGCTTGGCGCTCGCGGCGGCGCTGACCAGCTTGCCCTGCTCGAGCATCAGGTAGTAGCGCAGGCACTGCCGCACGGTCGCGCCGTGCGAGTGATCGTGCAGAGGGTCGCCGTAGCGCGGTTCCTCGATGCCGTAGTGTTTGCCGCACCACAATCCGCCGCCGTGGTTCGGGTCGTAGAAGCGATAGCGGTCAGACTGGAGCAGCTTCTGGATCGTCTCGATGCCGACGATCTGGCTGTACTTGGCGGCCAGCTCGTTGTCGGAACGCTTGATCACCCGCTGCAACTCGTGCTCGATCTGCGGGTCCAGACCGGCGACCGCCTCGGGGTGCGTGTCCAGGTACGCCAGGACGATGCAGATCTTCGGCACGCTGGCGGCGTAGAACATGACGTCCGGCTGGACCAGTGCGAGCCGCAAGTCAGTCAGGTCGAGCACGCCGAAGGCGCGATCGGCGTCGGGGATCTCGAGCTTCGTGCCGACCTGCTGGTCGATGGCTTCGAGGGCGCCCTGCAAATGGGCGTCGACAGGCGTGTCGTACGTCAGACGATAGGATTGCAGACGCATGGCGCGCGGCCAGTCCTCGAAGTACGCGGCCGGGGCCCCCGTGGACATGAGCGGCGAGGCGGCCAGGGCCGCCGTGACCGCGGCCTCCGAGACGTCGGTGGCGCGCGGGGAGCTCGCCAGCGTGGCTTCCATGATGCGTTCGGCCCGGTCGTGCAAACGCAGGATCTTGATCCCCACGCAGCGCTTGTCGTGGGCGAGGTATTGCAGGAGCGGCTGCTCGCGGACGGCGGGGCTCGCGGAATGCAGGAAATCCACGGTTCCGTCGTCGGCCAGCGCGATCAGGCCGGTGTGGCCGACCCACTGCGCGTTGGGGTCGCCGCGGACGATGTTGACGAAATCGCCGTTGCGCAGCTCGCCGAGGATCTCGGCCACCTTGTCCTTGGGGATGTAGTAGTCTGCCAGCGGCTGGTCGGGGATGTCCTGGCCGAGACCGAAGTGCGCGAAGAACGTTGCCCGCTTGATGATCTCGCGCAGCGGCACGCAAGCGTGGCCCTCCCCCAGCTTTGTCGTCAGGTCTTCGAAGAGGAAGCCGTTGTTGTGGTCCCAGTCGGCCTCGGTGTAGTGGTTGCGGGTCAGCATCCCGATCGTGCCGTCGCGATAGCGCAGCCGCTGGAGTGTGCGCAGGAAGCTCCACCAGTCGCGGCCGAGCGCCATTGCGTAGGTGTGCTCGCAGAACGTCAGGCAATCGCTGCGTCTGAGGCAGTAGATCGGGTCGGCGTCGTAGAACTCATACGGGAACTCGCCGAGCAGGTACATCTCGTACGGCTGGCCGATGTTCTGCCGGCCCAGACGGACGATGCGGCGCGCCAGGTCGGGTTCCTGCGTGCGCAGCGCGCGCAGGTAGCGGTCCAACTCCATCTCACTGAACGTGTAGAGCGGACGAGCGGCGAGGTCGCTGATGTCCGACACGGACGGCCTCCCGAGTTCCGGGCCGGCGGGCGCGCCCGGCGGCCCGCCCGCGGGCCCTTGTGACTGGCAACCTGCGAAGATCGCCGATACCGCAATCGTGACCAACGCCAGCAGACGGCTCAGGGGCCGCCTTCCGGCCCGCTCTACCGGGCGGGCACCTTGCGAGGCGCGTGCGAAACAGGGTGTTGCTATCATCGTTCTCTCCAGCCGATGGGCGTCGTTGGACGCCGTCGGCCAATTATCGCAAAATGCAGGGGCGGCGGAAAGCGATTTTGGGCGCGCACGGAGTCGTTCTTATGGCGTCACAGCGTATCGCGCGGATTGTCTGGTCGCTCGTGGTCGTGCTCGCGGGGGCGGGGCTCGCGGTTGCCGACGAGCCGGCGATCGGGAACTTCTCTGTGCTGCAAATCTCGGACATCCACGTTGATCCGCACCTGGCCCGCACCGGCGAGCCGGGGCCGCTCCGCAGCGGCGAGACGATTCGTTGGGTGTGCGAGCAGGCGGCGCAGCCGCAGGAAGTGACCCCCTACCACCTCACCGCGCCCCCGCCGGCGTTTGTCCTCGCGACCGGCGACCTGACCGAGTATGGCGTCATTGACGACACCTGGGCCATCTTCGAGCGCGCCTTGCATGACCTGCCTTGCCCGCTCTACGTCCTCCCCGGCAACCACGACAACACCTGGGTCGCCATGTACCAGATTATGCGGAAGCGCTACGGCGGCGAGAATTACTCATTCGACAAGTCCGGCTGCCACTTCGTGTGCCTCTGCAGCGCGTCGCCGCAGGAGCCTCTGCCGACGATCGACGCGAAGACCCGGACGTGGCTGAAAGCCGATCTCGACCGGACGCCGGCCGGCACGCCGATCTTCGTCGCGCTGCACCACCCGCCGTACAGCGAAGAGTTCGCGAATCCGGCGGAGATGGAGACGTTGGTCGACCTGCTGCGGAACTACAACGTGGTCATGCTGCTTTATGGCCACGGGCATCAGGCGAGTTTCCACGACGTGGGCGGCATTCCGGGCGTGATGGGCGGGGCGACATGGGGCGATCAGGCTGGGTACGGCTTGCTCAGCGTGCAGGATGGGCAGGTGCGCTACGCCTACCGGTACCAGCACGGCGGGCCGGGCGCCAAGGGTCAAGCCGACGCCGGTCCGACCTGGAAGGGCTTGTACGAGGCGCCGCTGCCGCGTGCCGCGCGGCCGCGGCTGTTCGAGATCGAGGAGCCGCGCGCAGACGTGGCAACGAGCGGCGAGAAACTGGCCGTCAAGCTGACGCTGCGCGGCGGGGCGGAAGCGGTGTCCGAGAGAGGCGTTACGTTTCGCATCGACGGCAAGGAAATCGAGGGCTCGCAGCTCGGCGACAGCGCGCTGGCGGTCGAGCTTCCGCTCAAGGAGGTGGTCGCCGGCGCGCACCTACTTTGTGTAACGATGAAGCTGCCGAACAAGACCACCGACACGCGCACACGCGTCTTCTACGTCGATCGACCAGGGACCGCGGTCGTCTGGCGGAAGCAACTACCGGCCGCAGTGAAGGCCGGGCCGGTCGTGGCGGGAGAGTTGTTAATCGTCGCTCGGAACGACGGCATCGTCACTGCTCTGGACCGGCACGATGGCGCCGAGCAATGGGTATTCAGTACTGGCGGGGAGATTCTCGGCACGCCGGCGTACATGGACGGGACACTGGTGTTCGGCTCCGGCGACGGCAAGGTGTACGCGCTGGACGGCCGCGGCGGCAGCCCGCGCTGGACGTTTGAAGCCGGACCGGCGGTGTATGGCAGTCCGCTCGTCGCCGACGGCACAGTATTCATTGGCGACAACGGCGGACGCCTGCACGCCCTGAATCTGGCCGACGGGAAGCCGCGCTGGACGTTTGACCGCGCGGACTACAGCATCGAAGACCAGCCCGCCGTCTGGCAGGACATGGTGGTGTTCGGCGCGTGGGACGGATACGTGTACGCCGTCGCGCGGTCGGATGGCCAGTTGCGTTGGAAGACCTATGGCCCGAAATCCAGCGAGAACAAGGGCAACCGGTATTTCGCGCCGGCCGACTGTGGTCCGATCGTCATCGACGATACGCTGTTCGTCTGCGATCGAGGCTACATGCTCGGTGCGTACTCTCCCGCCGGCGAACTGCGGTCGAAATGGTCCCCCAACGCCGCCGCGCTCGCGCCGGCCGCGGATCGGCGGACGTTCTACGTGCGTTCGACCGAAGATCACGTTTCGAAAGTCGATCCGAAGGGGGAAGCGGTGTGGCAGACCGCCATTCCCGCGGGGCGCTTCCCGATTCCACCCACTGTGGGCCATGAACGCGTCTGGTTCTGTTCCAACCGCGGGCGACTCAGTGTGCTCGATGAAAAGGACGGCCACGAGGTGTGGAGCTACCAGGCGACGCCCGGGTTTTACGTTATGGCCCCCGTCGCGGTCGATGGCCAGGCGCCTGCCGGCGCCGGCCCGGCATGCTACATCGCGGGCATGGACGGCTCGTTGACCGCCGTGCGACAGCGCTAGTCCATACCGCACATTGTGTGCGGGGCGCTATACCTCTTCAGTATAGTGTTTCAGCTCGTCCGACTTAGTGTAGAATTCGGCCACGCTCATTTCGCGTAGGTAGACCATTCCGCACGCCGCGCGCAGGCCGTGGTCCTCGTTGTAGACAAAGAAGTCCTCGCCCAGCAGGGTCTTGATTTGCTCGTACTGCCGGGCCTGGATCCTGCGTGCCAGGCGCGAGAACGGCCCGTCATACTCCCAACTCGGGAACGACGCCGTGCGCTGCGTGGCGAAGCACGTGTCGAAGCACGCCTCGAGGTCGTTCATGTGGGTGAGCGATACGGGGACGTACAGGTTTGCTTCGGCGGGGTGGAACCGGAACCACACGTTTCGATAGCCGAGCACCCGCGTGTCGTGCCGGCCCGACTGCTCCTCGTATTGCTGGAGGGCGGCCGAAACCGCCTGCAACACCTTGTAGTGCGTGTCGGGTCCGCTGCCCTCCGGATCGAACGCCACGGTTACGATGTCGGGCGCGATCTCGAGGAGCAGGTCGCGGATCGGCGGCACGTCGCGGTCGAGCGTCGGCGCTTCCGTGAAGATGTCGCCTTTGTAGAAACCGAGCCGCAGGTGGCGCACGGTCTCGCCCGTGAAGCCATAGTAGGCCCACTTCAGGTCCGACTCCCACTCACGCATGCGGCCTTTGAGCTGCTGCGCCAGGGGCGTGTCCTTCTTGCCGGGGTACTGCGTACGAAAGTAGTTGGCCAGCTCGATCAGCCGCTGCTGGACGTTGTTCAGATCGTCGTCTTCGTAGAGCTCGATGACGTTGCGCAGCAGGCGTTGCGCGGCGGCCTCGTGGCGCTGCTCGTCGTGATACTTGGCCACACCCTGAAAGTAATGCGACGTGTCGATGCGCCGCGCGAGGACGTTGTCGGCCTCGAAGAAGTCCGGCGTGAAGCGGCTACGGAACTCCCCGCGCTTCAAGCGCTCCAGCAGATCGGTCACGACGGTGTGCATGTACCCGTTGGTGACGGCGTTGAAGCCGGACGTCAGGTAGGCAAAGCAATGCTTGGTGCTGCGGCGACGGACCGCATTCGTGACGTACGGCAGGTAGGCGAGAATGATGTCGTCGTGGTGCGGCGAAGTATGCAGGAGGGTCTTGTTTTCGACGGGGGCGTGGCCGCGCTGGAGATTCTCCAGGATCCGCTGCTCCGTCTGCTCCTTGAGCTGCTGCGGCGTGGCCTGCGTCTTGCCGAGCAGCTCGGCGCCAAAGCGGTCCTGCTGAAAATCCTCCTTCGTCAGGTGCCGGACCGGCCGGCCGGTCGCCAATGAGAGGTCCATGACGATACGGTAGAGTTGGTCGTCTGCCACCTTGTCCTGCCGGGTCAGATTCACGAATAGCCGGTTCGTCAGGCGCCGCGCCGCGCCGGCGGTGAGATAGAAACGGGCGTTCGGCAGCCGGCCGAGAACAGAGCCCGGATGCTCATTGCCGAGATCGCTGCAAATGGTATCCGCGACGATCCGTGCGTTGGCCTCGCCGGCGGCGCTGACGAGCGCGACGGCCTCCTGGTTGTACGTGATGGTGGCCAGGCCGATGGTGATGACGCTCTTATGTCGCGCCACTTCCATTCCGCCCAGGTCGGTGGCCGCCGCGGCTTTGGTCTCGTAGTTGGGATCGAGCAGCCGGGTCGTGGAAAACAGGTCCGAGCCCCGGATGTTGAAGGCGATATGTCCGTCCGGGCCGACGCCGCCGAGGAAGAACCCGAGGCCGCCCAGCTCGCGGATGCGCCGCTCGTAGTCCGTACAGAAGTCGTCGACGGCGCGCAGGACTTCCTGTTGTCTCTTCTCCAGCACCGACGTCACGCGCCGGATGCGGAGCGACAGGTCGACCTTCATTTCCGGGAAGATGTCGGCGATGTCCACGCCGCGCGGCAGCCCGATGCGCAACGGGTCGATCAACAGCGCGCGGGCACGGTCGAGGCCGAAGCCCTTGATGTAATACTTGTTGACATAGTAGTAGAAACTGTTGTGTTGCTTTGAGTCAATTGGGTAGAATTCGTCGATCTGTACAAAACGCAGGCCGGACAGGTCGGGCTTGCGGGTGGTCTGGACGCCCAGCCCTTCGAGGGCCTGCATCGTTTCCTTGCGCGTCCACGTCTCGAGGTAGTGTTGGGTGTACCGGATGAAATGCTCGGGGGTCTTGCCCGTGGGCAGTGAGATCACGCCCTCGGGATTCTCCAGGACCCATTCGAGAAAGCGCGCCGCGGTCAGCCGGCCGAGCGCCGGGAAGTTCTCCACGACAATGGAGGGAATCCGCTCCGTCGGGGGATACTGGAACTCATAGTCGCTGCGCGCCAGCGCGAGCTGCTCCACGCGGCTGCTGGGACGCGGGACACCAACAACGGCCGGGGCGGGACTGGCCTGGCGGTGATTCTTGTGCATGGGTCCATTTTCTCGCCGGTCGCGAGCGAGTGCAAGGACAGGCCGGCGCCGCGGGGGTCCCTAGCGGGCGGGGCCAGTCGAGCCGCGCACGACGAGCTCGGGCGGGAGCCGGTAAGAGGGCGTCTCGACCATGTGCGCGACGAGCGCCTGGCGCACGAGCTGGTACGCACGCGCGGCCATCTCCTCGAGCGGCTGCCGCACGGTGGTCAGCGGCGGATCGAGCAACGGGGCCGAGGGCGGATCGTCGAAGCCGACGATCGAGACGTCCCGCGGCACCGCGAGCCCGACGCGGCGGACAACCTGCATTACCGCGAGCGCCAGGTAGAACCCGCCCGCCACCACGGCGGTCGGGCGATCGTGCTCGGTCAGGCGGTGCTCGAGGTGCGCCCGCGTCTCGTCGTCCAGGATGACGCTGTCCCGTGAAACCGGCAGGTCGCGCTCGCCGATCCGAATGCCGTGTGCGGCCAACTCCGCGACGGCCCCCTGCGCGCGGTCGCGGGCGTTGCTGAGGTTTGTGGGGCCGGACAGGACTGTGATGCGCCGGTGCCCGAGGCTCAGCAGGTGCTGCACCGCCGCCGCCGCGCCCCGCTCATTGTCGCAATCGACGCAGGCCACCGCGGCGTTCGGGAAGGAGCCGCCGAGCACGACCGTCGGATGGCGGGCCGCGAGACGCTCGACGAGCGGCTGGGAATCGAGCGGAGGGTGGACGCAGATGGCGCCGACGTCCTTGCGACCCTTGTCGCGCAGGTCGAACCGGTCGTGGAAGAAGAACTCGACCCGCCGGTCGTCCGCGCGCGACTGGTGGCGAAGCGCGTTGATGAGCGTGCTGTGGTAGTAGTCGCCGATGTTGACGTGCGGCTCGATCAACAGGCCGATGTGCAACTGGCTCTGGGCCGTGCGGGTCGTATCCACGTCGTCGCGGACGAACGTTCCGCGGCCGACTTCCCGGCGGAGCCAGCCGAGTTCGACGAGGCCCTCGAGCGCCTTGTGGGCCGTGATGAGGCTGATGTCGAAGAGCTCGCTGATCTCCTTGGTCGAGGGCAGCTTGCCGCCGGGCGCGAGGCGACCCGAGCGAATGGCGTCAATGAGGATGGTGCGTGCTTGCAGGTACTTGGGTGTCGGATCGCGATGATCAACCTTCGGTAATTCCAGAGCGCGGTTCACGCCATCACTCCCACGGCCGCCACGACACAGCCCTTCCGTTCCCGTTTCGTGGGCGGACTCGCGCGCCGGTCTCCATCGCCGGTCGCGGCCTGCTGACCATTGTACATATGATTATATAATTCTGCAACCTTCTGTAATCTGATTGTCAATGGCGGTGCAGATGTGCGCGGCGGTCACATCTGTAAACGTCCAACGAAAAACGACTTACATCAACTGACGCCCTCGGAGAGCGGCCGTTGCCCGAGCGGCGCCTGCGCACGGGCGACGCTCAGTCCGAACCGCTCGCAGTACCTGTCAAACAGCTTTTGCGCGCTGCGGTACATCGAATGCGGGCTGAGGAAGTGTGAAAACTCGAACGTGATGAGCTTGTCCACGCCCGCTTCACGCGCTGCATCCATCTTGAACTCGAGCTTCCGCCAGTCGATCGGCGGAAACTTGATCGGCATGTCGCGATCAAAGGTCTCCACGTTGGACCAGCAGGCGATGCCGGCTTCCCGCGCCAGACGCAAGTTCGTGGTCAGGTACTCCGGCAGCTCCAGGTAGTCGATGTGCCCATCCTGGAACGCCACGATGTCGATGCTGTCCCGAATCCGCTGAAAGATGCGCCGCCATTCGTCCTCATGCTGCGTGCGCGAGACCGGCTGCTCCCCCGTGGGGGCCTTGCGGCCGGCGATGTACGGCGAGATCAACGTGGGCCGGTCGGGCGCAAGCGACTTGGCGTGGCGCCCGGCGGCGACGATCAGATCGACCTGTTCCGGCCGGTCGCGGCACAGCTCAAACGTGATGTACCAGCCGGCGAACGCCGGATGCCCGCCGAACTGCTCGTGCACTTCCTGCATGAACTTGCGGTTGAGCGCGAACGCGGGCTCGGAGCTTCGGGTCCAGTCGCCGGGGTCATATAGGCCCCAGAACAGTTTCATCCCGTGGGCGTGGGCGAGGTCGAGGAACAGCTCGCCCAGGTTGGACCGCACCGGCAGCATGGGGCGCTGCTCGCGCAGCACCCACGAGTTGAAGATCGCTTGCTCGCGATAGCCCGCGCGGATGATGATCACCGTGTCGATGCCGATCTGCCGCATGACGTCGAAGTCGGCCGCCCATTCCTCCGGCCCCCAGTTCTGGCTGGGAATGTCGTGCGTGATCTCGTCGAGGAACGTGCCGGTGATTCTCATCTGTCGTCGACCTCCGCAGAGCCCGCGCGCCAGCCGCTAGTCCGCGTGCTGCCCGGTCCTCGGGCGATTCTACACGCCGGCGCAGGACGCAACAGCCCCGGCGATTGTGGCGCGCGGCGCGCCAAGTTAGCCTACGACGACGATCCGGCCGGCCACCCGGCGATCCGTTCACCGGGGCTGTCGCGGACCTGTATGGAGCGCGTCGTGAGACACCCGACTCTGATCGCGACACCGATCGCCGTCGCGCTGGGGCTCGTTTTGCTCAACACGCGCTCGGCGAGCGCGGCGGAAGGGCCGCGACAGGTGCTGAAGGCCGGCCGCACGCAGGTGGTCGTCGAGCCGTGGAATCGTGGCCTGAGCATCGCCGTGGACGGCGTCACCGTCAGCCGCGGCAGCAACGTGGTCGTAACGACGCCGCCGTGGACGCCGCACTACTACCTCGGCCCGAGCGCGCCGGCGGTGGAGAGTGCGACGCAGGGGATGATCGAGGGCGGGACGGTTCTGCGGATCAAGCATCGTGGGGAAAACGACAGCTTCCTGGGTGAGGAGACGATCGCCGTCACGGACGGCCGGGTCGAGCAGGTCTTCGAGGGCCAATTCACGAAGGACGAAGGCGAGGCGCTGATTCAGTGGCAGATCGCCGGGCTGGACCCGACGCCGATCATCGGGCGGCCGTACAAGGCGAAGCTGACGAGCGGCGAAGTACGGGAGGGCGTGGTGCCGGTCACGGCACAGTCCGGCGATGTTGGGCCGTCGACGCTGGCCAACGGTCTGGAGTGGATCGAGTTTGACTCGCGGATCGGTCCGATCCGGATTCGCGTGGAGAGCCAGGGCAAGATCATCTGTTACGACTACCGCAAGAACCGTTGGGCCGATCCCGCCCGGCCGCTCTTCTGGCTCGGCGATCTGGGCACGCGCTTCAAGAAGGGCGACACGCTGCGCTACCGCATTGTGTTCGAGTTGCCGACGCAGTCGGCCGACGTGCCGGCTGGCGAGCCGGTCCGCGCGTCAGCGACGATCGACCGCCGCGCGGATGCCCAGACGTTTCCCGTCGAGCCGATGCCCACGGTTATCCCGCGGCCGAAAGAGGCCAAGTACGGCCCTGGCGCCTATCGTGTTGCTTCCACGGACGATGTATGGCTCGAACCGGGACTGAGCGTCGGCCGCGCGGACGACACCTTGATCTCGTATCTGGTCGACGGCTTTGCAGTGCACGCGCCGGCGTCTCAGCGCACCGAGAAGCGAACACGGGCGCCGCACGCGATCGTGTTCGCCAAGTCTGCGGACGCACTGCCGCCCGAGGGCTATCGCTTATCCGTCACGCCCGAAGGCGTCCGAATCGAGGCGAGGGACGAGGCGGGCTACCGGTACGCGGTTCAGACGCTGCGGCAGCTCACGACGCGAACCTCGGCCGGCGACGTGCTCATCCGGGCCGCGGAGATTCGCGACTGGCCGAGCCTCTCCTTCCGGGGCGTGCACATGTTCACCGGCGGGCAGGGGCCGGCGTTGCACGAGAAGCTCATCCGCAACGTCATCGCGCGCCTGAAGATGAACCACATCGTGCTGGAATCCGAGTATGTGAAATGGGATTCGCACCCGGAGATTCATCACGCCGAGTACGGCATGTCGAAGGACGACGTGCGGAAGATCCTCGCGACGTGCCGCGACTTGGGCGTCGAGGTCAGCCCGCTGGTCATGTCGCTGGGACATTGCCAGTGGATGTTCGAGCACAACGAGAATCTGGAGCTGGCCGAGGATCCGGAGGCGAAGTGGACGTACTGCGTCACGAACCCGAAGACTTACGAGTTTATCTACCAGATCTATGACGAGGCAGTCGAGCTGTTCCAGCCGAAGTACTTCCACATCGGGCACGACGAGTTCACCCATCGCGGCCGCGTGCCGTTTCGCGACGAAAGCAAGAAGTACACCAACGAGCAACTGCTCGTCATGGACACGCGGCGCCACCACGAGTGGTTCAAGGAGCGCGGCATCCGGCTGATGATGTGGGGCGACATGCTGTTGGGGCCGGACGAGGCACCGGACGCCGGCAACGCTGTTTCACGTGAAACGGCGGCGAAGGAGCGCGCGGAGCTGCCGAAGGACATCGTCATCGCGGATTGGCACTACGTCGATACCGATCCCGCCAAGTACACCAGCCTCGCGACGTTCCGCGACGAGGGCTTTACTGCGATCGCCGCGGGCTGGTGGCGGCCGGGGAACATCGTGCACCTGGCGAAGGCGGCGTACGAGGCGAAGTCCCTCGGCTACCTCCAGACTACGTGGGCCGGGTACTCGCTCGACCCGGCGCGGTTCGAGAAGGAGATTAACCAGTACGCCATGTATGTCCTGGCGGCGGAGGCGGCGTGGAACGCGGACGATCCGCCGGACCCGGCGAGCTTCCCGGCCGGGGCGTACTTTCTCGATTTGATGGGGCTCAGCACGCTGAAGCCGGGCAACCGGGCCGGCTGGACGGCCGACCTGAGCGCCGCGTGCAACTATCCGCTGACGGCCGCCGACGCGAACGGGTGGTTCGAGCTGGGGCCCGCGCACGACCTGTCGGCCGTGCCGCGCGGCGTCGTGCAGCTCAAGGGCGTGAGGTTCTGCGTCGGCGATGCGAACCAGCCGAGTGCGCCGGCGGCGATCGTGCTACGGAGCAAGCTGGGCCGCACGATGCCGCCGGCCGCGGAGATCGTGCTGGGGGCCAAGGCCGCGCAACTGGTGATTCTGCACGGTACCAACTTCCCGTGCGCCGCCGGTGCGAAGGTGGGCCAGTACGAGGTCCAGTATGAGGATGGCGAGACCGCGACGGTCGACGTGGTGTACGGGCGGAACGTGCTGGCGTACAGCGACCTGACGGCCAGCGCGTCGGCGCCGATCGTGTGGTCGGGGAAGACCGCGGCCGGCGAGGCGATCGCCCTGCGGGTGCTGGTCTGGGACAACCCGCGGCCGGAGAAGCCGATCCGCGCCCTGGTCGCGCGCTCGGCGGACGCCACGGGAGCGCTGATGATCCTGGGCGTGACGGGGCTCGAGGGCGAGGGGGCCGCGGAGCAGGGTGCGCGGCCGTGAGCGCGGCCAATAGGTGACCAAGGTCGCCAAGTGTGCCAAGCGGTTGGCATAGTTCCGGATAAAAAGGCCGCTGGGGCTGCGGGAAGGGGAAGAGTGCCAAGTGTGCCAAGGTGTGTACCCCCCCTTGGCACACTTGATTATCGGGACGTTGGGCAAGGAAACCGCCAAGGCGCCAAGAGCGCCAAGGACGCGAAGACCGTGAGTTGGTCAGAGGCGAATTCATAGAAAAGCTATCAGCTATCAGCGGTCAGACGCCGCACAGGCACGAAGGCACGCGGGCACGAAGCGGCGGCGCTGGCAGACGGGGAATCGGCGCCGTCGAACCTAGATAGTATAGATGAAGAACGGGGCGGCGGGGAAGAAAACGGGCGGTTTGTTGGGGGTTGGTGGAGTTCGGCGGATTCTGCGCGGTTTTGGAATTTGGGGGTTGGATCTCGGATTGGCGCGGGCGGGGTTGGGCGGTGGGAAGGCCGCCGGCGGCTAATCGGCGGTCCCGAGGAAGTGGGACAAGTCGGCGAGGCGGTGCTGCCAGTAGAGGGCGAGGCCGCTCGATTGGGCCGTGTGCAGGTTCGCGGGCTTGAAGACGCCGCCCAGCACGGCCGCGGGGACCACGCCCGCCGCACCGAATGCGTGGAGCCACACCTGCGCCTTTCCGGCGGCCTCGTGATTTACGCGTTTGAAGGAGTTGACCTCGCTGTTCGAGACCTTGCACTCGATGGCCATCACGCGGCGGTCGCGGAGACACACGACGACATCGGCCTTGGTGTCCCCCAGTTTGCTCTCGGGACAGAACTCGCCGGGCGCCGGGGCGTCATCGAGGAGCTTGATGTCGCGGCGCGCGACCTCCGTGAAGCCCTTTTCCGTCAGTAGCGTCTTTACCCGGCTTTCCTGCTGTTTCTTGGCGTCGCCACGGCGGCGTGTCTGGACCTTCTGCGCTGCAACCAGCGCCGCGGATGCGACGATGGCGATGTCGAGTTCACGCTCGGACGGGGCGCGGTCTTCGCGAATCCAAGGAAAGCGATGGGGGTCGATGATGTGCAACACGGTGTCACGTACGCGCCGGGCTTCCTCCGGATCATCGCGCAGTTTTCCCGGGGTGAGCCTGGATTCGGCGAGCGTCTTAAGGTCGTCTTCAGAGATGGGCGGCGCACCGAGGTAGCGAAACGCCGTGCGAGCATCGTCGGTCGTCATGAGATCCGGCAGCGCGCTCTCGTCACGCCGGAGCGTGGGGAGTTGCGCTACAAGAGATCGAAAGACAGGGCAGAATGCGTCGAAGAATCCGGTATACAGGCCGAGCGGCTCATCAAGGCGCTGGCAGCGGAACGCGGCCGCAGCCGCGGTCGCGTCGGCGCCAAGCTCATCGAGTGTCCACTGTCTCGGCTGTTGCATAGAGCATTTGTAAGCTGGGAACGTGCAGTCGTTCAAGCTCTCGGGGCTCAAACTTCGTAAGGCCGCCGGCGTAGGTGCGGCCGGCCGCGACGGCGACGTTTGCGTTCAGGTGGCGAACGACGGCTATGAGGACGGGCTCGGGCAACGGCTCGCGAGGGTAGAGACCGTGGGCGATATTCAAATGGCGGGCTCCGCACGCGTTGCGGACGAAGGCGGGCGCGCGGCGGGCCATGTACGTGCAGAGTATGGGGGCGGGAGCACGCAGGCCGACCGTCCACCACGGCGTGCGATGACGGGCGATGTACGATTCGTCGGCACCCTGCCGGCGAGCCCATTCGAGGAAACGCTCGACCAACCGGCGATCGGGCTGGCGCAACGATGCGAGGTCGGCCGGGAGGTCAATCACGCGACGCAGCCGCTCGGACGATGCGAGCACCTCGGACGCCGCGATTAATTCGCGCGCCCGCGTAACCGTTGGGACGAGTACCGGTTCCGGCAGCGCGCCCGGGTACCGTCCTGCGATCCAGACGTCGTTTGCGCCCGTTACCTGGCCGCGGTGGACCCGGAACAGCTCGCCGAGCTCGATGAAACCCGCCTGTGGTCGCGGCGTGCTGCGCGTGACGGTCGACCACTTGCGAGCCCGCTGGAGCGTAGACCAGGGGACGCCGTCCCGAGCGGTGTCCGTCAGGCCGTTGAGATCGGAGAGGGTCGTGAGCCGCCGAACCCGCAATTGCGCGGCCGAGTCGCCGACTTTGAAGCAGGTGATCGCGCCGGTGGTGATCGCATCGGCGAAGGGCTGTAGTTCGGGCGCGAGGATGTGGATCGCCGTGCCGCCGAGGCCGTTGCTCAGCAGCGAACGGAGCACCGACCCGTAATTGACGTCGAGCCACTCGGCCGACGTGATGAAGGCCCCGTAGTCGCCGGGCCGGGCAAGCTGGCGCGTCTTCAGGAAGAAGTGGACATGGAGGCCGGCCAACTTGCTGGCTTTGAGGCCGTACTGCGCGGCGGTGCGGGCGAACCACGTTTTCGAGCGTTCCGCGATATCGTGGTGCCGGACGTACGGCGGGTTACCGATGAACAGGGTCGGTGCATCGATCGACGGCAAGCCAATATCGCGGTAGTCGGCCAGATTGACGGTCAGGCGGTGCGCGAAGCCGCGGACGGCAGCGTTGGCCCGCAGTAGCAGCAACGCGGCGGGGTCCGTGTCGACGGCGACCAGCGCTGCGCGCGGGAAACGCTCAGCCGCCGCGACGAGGAACCGGCCGGAGCCGGTGCCCGGGTCCACGATGCGCGCTGGCGTGCCGGCGCGGGCGGCCCATTCGATCATGCTGGCGACGATGACCGCAGGGGTATAGATCGCGCCGGACGCGCGGCGTACGGGTGTGGGACGGAGGCGACAATACGTGTCGCCAAGCGGGTCGGCACCGGCGCCAATTCGCTCGCCATAGGACTGCACGAGCTTCCGGTCGGGCGCGGGTGCGGCGATGACGAGGCGCTGCTCAGCGGGCGTGAGGGCCGTCCGGCGGCCCGCTAGGAAGGCGGCGCAGGCCACGAGTTGCTCAAGGCACGATGCGTCGACGGGCGACCACAAGGGATACGTCTCCTCGACAGCGGCCCGGCCAGAGCGCATCGATCGGCCCCTGTACACGCGAATTCGCAGCCTAACATAATCCATACTATGGCGTGCGGCCGTTGTCAAGGCGATCTGCGCGCGTTCTCACGACTTCGTGCCGGCGCCGAAGGGCGCTTGCTGGCGCTGCGCGATCAGATTCGGACGGGCGTGCGGAGAATGGGTGCAAATTGGAATGGCACGGGGGCGGATCGCGTAACATAATAGAAGCACGCCGGTTGCGCGGCATTCAAACATGCCGGTTGCGCGGCGGATGTGCGAACGGAGGTCGAGGCCCCCATGCGGGGAGTGCGGCTGCTGATTTTGAGCCTGGCGGCGGCGTGGGTCTGCGCGGCCCGCGGTCAGCCGGTGCAGGGCGCGGTCGAGGCGGTCGGATTTGCGGCCGGCCGGTCCGGCGGGTGCATCCGGGCGGGCCAGTGGTTCCCCGTGCGCGTGCAGTTCGCGGTTCAGGGCACGGGGCTGTACACCCGGGAGCTGCAAGTCCAAGGCATCGACCTGGACGGCGACCGCGTGGTCTACGGCCAGCCGCAGGTCACGCTCTCGTCGGAGGGCGGCGAGAAGAAGAAGCGCGTGTGGTGCTACACGGTCGCGAACGCCGGTAACGAGCTGCCGGCCGAGGTCGACGTGCTCGACGAGCGCGGGGAATCGGTGGACAAGCTGCCGTTTCCGCCGCCGCCGTGCGAGACGATGTCGAACGACGACCTGCTGATTCTGGATCTCAGCGCGCAGGAGATCGTGGCGCTGAACCTGCTGGCGACGCCGAACTGGACGCCGGGGCAGCGGGCGGACGCGGCGCGCCCGTATTACCGCAACGTGGCGGTGTCGAAGCTGGCGGCGGCCGACCTGCCGGACAGTTGGCTGGGGCTGGAGGCGGTCGACGTGGTCGTGTGGGACCAGCCCAGCGCGGCGGACTTGCAGCGGACGGCGCAGGTCGACGCCCTGATCGAGTGGGTGCAGAACGGCGGGCAGTTGATCGTCGGCATCGGCGCAAGCTGGGCGGCGATCCAGGAGAACAGCGCTCTGGCGGCGATCATGCCCGTCAAGGGGCGCGGGACGCAGATCGAAGCGACGAGCCTGCGGACGTTCTTCGACCACATGGCCGCGCCGGCGGTGCGGTCGCGCGAGCTGGACAACCCCGTGGTGGTGACGTCCGCTGACCTGGCCGAGGGGGCCGTGCGGACGCTGGGCGAATCCGGCCCGCAGGGGTCGATCAACCTGATCACGATGCGGACGGCCGGCTCCGGGCGCGTGGTGGCGACCGCGGCCAGCCTGCGCGATCTGACGACGCACGTCGTGCTCGCGGAGGACAAGTTCTTCGCCGCGCTGCTCGAGCTGAACGAGTACACGGAGAAGTTCAAGCAGGCGCAGAACTCGATGACCACGACGCTGCTGGAGCCGCAGTATCTTTACGAGCCGCTGACGGAGCCGATCAGCTTCGGCACGGCGACGGCGGTCCGCGGGCTGCTGGCGTTCCTGTTCGTCGGGGGCTACATCGTGCTGGCGACGATCGCGAGTTGGGCGTGGCTCAAGCGGCGCAAGCTGGCGCACCAGAGCTGGACGGCGTTCGCGTTCTGCGCGATCGCGGCCAGCGCGTTGAGCCTCGTCACGGTTCGGGCCATGCAGGGCATTTCGGGCGGCGTCCAGTCGCTGTGCATCGTCGATTTGCAGGCCGGCGACCGCGCGGCGCGCGGGCCGTGCTGGTTCGGGTACCGCAGCCCCACGCGGCAGCTTGCCCGGCTGTCGCTGCCGGGCGAGGGCGATTTCCTGCGGCCGCTGGCCCGGGCGCCGCGCAACGTGGCCTATTACGTGACGCCGGCCCGCTTCGCCGGCGTGCCGCTCAAGGGCCGCCTCGATGACGTGCTGCTGCGGGCGACGCTCAAGCAGGTCGAGGGATACTGGCATGGGGAGCTGGACGGGTCGATCCGCGGCGATCTGGTCGTGGACCGCGGGACCGGGCGATTGACGCCGGCGAGTTGGATTCTCAATGAGCTGAGCGCCGACCTGGAGGGTGCGTACCTGCTCTTCCTCGACCCGCGGCAGGACGACGGAGGCGTGCCGCGGGCGGCGGGCGTGACCAAGCCGTATGGCCTGCCGGAGACGATCGTCGCGCAGCCGGACCTCAAGGTCATTCCGCCGGCGAGGGACATTCTGGCGGTGGGGTTGGGGCGGATTCCGGCTGGGCAGCGCGCCGATGGGCTGGGCGCGGTGCAGTATGGCGAGGTGGACAGGGCGTGGCAGGATTGGCTGGCCCGGACCGACCGGCGACGGAGCGACATGCCGGACCTCGCGACGCTGTGGGATGAGCAGCAACGTTGGCGGAGCGTGATGAGCTTGACCAGTACGCTCGACCGGCCGGTGCGTGCGGCGCTGCTGGCTTCGACCCGCAACTATTGTCTGCATAACCGCGGGAAGGACTTCGACAGCCCGGACGTGGACTTGAGTACCGACGGGCTGCCGCGGCTGGACATTTCGCACTGGCTGCTGGGCGGCCGCGAGGCGGGGCAGGCGATCCTGCTGTGCTGGAGCAACGCGCCCGGCCCGGCACAGTTGTCCGTGGACGACAAACCGAAGAAGGCATACGCCGGCCTGACGATCTACCGGGTGCAGATTCCGATCCGTTACGTCGGCAGCCCGCCGGCCGCCGGGGAGGGGAGTTCTCCGTGATTGTCCAGACGATCAACCTGACGAAGAAGTACGGCAAGCTCGTGGCGCTGAACAACCTCCACCTGAACATCGAGGAGGGCGAGTGCTTCGGGTACATCGGGCCGAACGGGGCTGGTAAGACGACGACGATTCGCATTCTGGCGACGCTGTTGCAGCCGACGTGGGGCGAGGCGCGGGTGTGCGGGCAGGTCGTGGGCTACGAGAACCGCAAGATTCGCCCGCTGATCGGCTACGTGCCCGACTTCTTCGGGGCGTACGAGGATATGGTCGTCCAGGAGTACCTCGAGTTCTTCGCGAGCGCGTACGACATCACCGGCAAGAAGCGCGACCGCATCGTCGGCGACGTGCTGGAGCTGACCGACCTGACGTTCAAGCGCGACGCGCTGGTCGATTCGCTGTCGCGCGGCATGAAGCAGCGGCTGTCGATCGCGCGCGTGCTGCTGCACGATCCGAAGCTGCTGCTGTTGGACGAGCCGGCCAGCGGCCTCGACCCGCGGGCTCGCATCGAGATCCGCGAGCTGCTCAAGGAGCTGCACCGGATGGGGAAGACGATCCTGATCAGCTCGCACATCCTGCCGGAGTTGGCCGACCTGTGCACGAGCATCGGCATCCTCGAGCAGGGCGAAATGGTGTTCCAGGGCTCGGTCCGCGAGGCGGTGCGCCGGGCGCAGACGGGCGCCGTCGTGCACGTGGTCACGCCGGACGACCAGCAGCGGGCGCAGGAGGTGCTGGCGGCGCTGCCGAACGTGGAGGGTGTGCATCTGCGCGACGGGGAGATCGTGCTGACGCTCACGACCGACACAACTGATTTCAGCTTCATCGCGGAGGCGATGCTGGCCAACAAACTGCGCATCCAGGAGATCAAGCCGGAGGAGGTGAACCTGGAGACGGCGTTCATGCGGCTGACGAAGGGGATTGTGCAGTGAGGCGTGGAGACCGCGCGTGGGCGTCGCCGGTTGCCAGGCGGCTTCCGCAGCGCTGAGGGGAGATCTCGCCGTTCCGTCGCGGGCCTGGATGCCGGGCGCAGGGGCCGCCCCGGGGGGACGGCCCCGTGTCGGGCCGAAAAACTTCAGACCGTGCGTGACTCCGCCTGGTTTCCGCCGGCGCGTTTGGCCACGTACATGAGCTTGTCGGCGGCGTCAAGCAAGTGGTCGAGGACCTGCAAGTGCTCTGTGGGCGGGACGAGCAACAGACCGGCGCTGACGGTCGCGGTGCGCGAGCGATGGCCGACCTGGACCGGTTCGGCGGCCACGTCGGCGACGATCCGGGCAGCGACCTGCTTGGCCTCGGTGGCCGAGCACCCGCTGATCAGGATGACGAGTTCGTCGCCGCCGAGTCGTCCGAACAGGGCGCCGGGCGGCAGGGCGCCTTTCACGGCCTCGGCAACGGCCTTGAGCACCTGGTCGCCGAAGGCATGGCCGAACTCGTCGTTCACGGCCTTGAAGCGGTCCACGTCCAGGTACACGGCGGCGAGGCTGGTGCCGTAGCGGGCGGCGGTGGCCAGCATGTCTTGGGCGCGGCTGGCGAAGGCGGGGCGCGTCAGGGCCCCGGTGATGGCATCGTAACTGGCCTGGTTCTCGAGGTTTGTGACCGCGGTGCGCATTTGCGTCCCCATCGTGGCGGCCTCGCGCAGCAGGTCGTTGACCTTTCCGACCAGCGCGGTCGTGTTGTCGGCGGCTTCGCGTGAGGCCTGTGTCACGAGCTCGGCGAGCTGCGCCTGCGGGACGTCGCCCTCATGGAAGAACGAGTACAGCTCGGCGAATTCCGTCTGGACCTGGGCCAGGTACGTGGGCGTGTCGGTGGCGGGCGCATGGGTTTTCAAGAACTCGGCGAGGGTCTGCGCGTCGGCCTGGTTCCAGCGGTTGAACACATGCGGCAACAGGCCGGCGGCATACGTGGCGTCCCGCACGGGCGCGACGGTCACGAACTCGGCGAGCCGCTCGTAGCTATGGTGGAAGGCGATCGCATCGACGTAGACCTCGGGCAACTCGAGCCTCTGCGCCAAGGTGCGGCCGACCTCGGTATGGTCCATGCCGACGAGCTCCCGCTCCTTCTGGAGTTGCACCTGCACATTCGTTTCGGGATCGTGCAGGAGGGCCAGGTATGGCTCGCGCAGCACCGAGTAGATCACCGCCAGCGCGAAATCCTGGAACAGCCCGCCGACGAAGGCCTCGTCGGCGGTTTTCGCGTCAAAGAGCCGCGCATAGTGTTTGGCGGCCACGGCTTTGCACAAGGCGGCCTCCCAGAATGCCTGTGATTCGGCCGGTGAGAGGTGCAGCTCGTTGTGCAGGCCGGTCATGCAGTAGCTGATGGCCAGGGTCCGCACAGTGCCGAGCCCGAGCAGGTTTACCGCCATCCGTACGGTCGTGACCCGGTTGCGCACGCCCGCCCACGAGGAGTTAGCCAGCGCCAGGAGCTTGCTGCTCAACGAGCTATCGGCACTGATCACCCTGGCGTAGTCGTTTGGTTCCGCCTCGGGGTTTTTGCCGAGCTCGACGAACTTCAAGGCCACCGCAGCCGTCGTCGGCAGGTACGATAAAGTTGCAATTCTGGTCCGGATGTCTTGCTGATGGCTCGCCGTGGACCCCGGGGCCACGGCCGGCGTCGAAACCGATGTTGTCACAGATTGCCTCGCTTTTGGCCTCTCCGACGCGTGAACCGCGGGTTCGCCAGCCTGTTACGTTTGTGTTGCAGTTCTTTGAGGCCCACGCCGCTCACTTATCATCGCTCCGGCGGCCCCGGGTATTTAGTAGGAGCAACGGGGAGCTGCGCGAGCGCAGGTTAAGGGGGCAGCGACTCCGGCCGATGCCACCGTTGCCGGCTGCGCTGGGAATCAGGCCAGCAGCTCGCCTCCGGCGAGGTTATCGGGGGGGAGGGTGATTCGATGGATGCCTCGAGCATCTCAGGGCAGGTCTTGCTGGTCGGTCCGGACGAGATGACGTGGGCCGTCGAGGCGGCAATCGGCGCCGACCGATGGCGCTGCGCGCGCTCGCCGACATCCAGCGGGGTGCTCAGCCAGCTCCGGGCCAATCCGGAGATTGACGCCATCATTCTGGCCCCCGACAGCGCGCCCGGGCCGTATATCGAGCTGTGCCGGCATGTCAAGTTCGACGCGCGTACGACGTTCGTCTCGGTTTTGTTCGTACTGCCGCCCGGGTACGAGAAGCGGCGCGCGGACATCTTCGCGGCCGGCGCGGACGACTGCATTCAGTTTCCGGCGCCGCCCGGGGAAATCGTGGCGCGCCTGTCCAACGCGTATCGCCTGAAGCACGCCACCGACTCGCTCGAGGACGCGACGGCGGTCATTACGTCTCTCGCGAATGCCGTCGAGGGTCGCGACGCCTACACCCGGGGGCACGTGGAGCGCGTCAGCTCGTACTCGGTCGAGATCGGGCGTCGGCTGGCCGTCGCGCCCGGCGACATTTCCGTGCTGTCCATCGGCGGTGTGGTCCATGACATCGGCAAGGTGGCCGTTCCGGACCAAATCCTCAACAAGCCGGGGAAGCTCACGCCGGAGGAGATGGCGTTGATCCGGCGCCACCCGATCGTGGGCTACGACATCCTCCAGCCGTTGCGGACGTTTCGGGGTGTCCTGCCGCTGGTGCGCTGGCATCACGAGCACCCCAACGGGACCGGCTACCCCGACGGTGTGAAGGGCGACGATCTTCCGCTGCTTCCGCGGATCATCGCCGTCGCCGATGTATTTGACGCCCTCAGCACGGCGCGCTCGTACCGGCCGGCATTTCCCCCGGCCAAGTACCGCGCGATGCTGCGGCAGTCGGCGGCGAGCGAAGACCTCGATCCGCAAGTCGTGGACGCGCTCCTGGAGATCCTCGACGAGCAGGAGACCGCGCTCGCCGGTGCGCCGCCCGCAGGCTTGCAGATCGGCACGGAATCGGCCCTGCGGTCCTGACCGCGGAAGCGCGGACGGCCACGGCGCCGACCACGGGCACAATGTTTCGGCGCCGACGCAGTCCGACGACGGTACCACGCCGGATTCGCCTTGTTCCCCCTCCGCACGCGCGGGAGAATCTGTCACGAGGAATCAAGTGCTCTCGGCCGGAACCGGTGCGGGGATCGGAGCCGGCCTGAGCGCTGCGGGACGACGGCGATCATGGGCATCCTCCGCGACATCGGTGTCTGGCTCTGGCGGCTGCTGCCGGCCAATCCGATCCTGGTGCGCGTCGTCGCGACCGGCGGCAAGCGCACGCGGCACCTGTGGGCGCGCGTGATCTACCTTGTCGTCCTCATGGCCGTCTTCCTGTTCGCCGGCGGGTTGTTCTTGCGGGGCGGCTCGCTGGCGCAGCTCGCCAAGCAGTCCACAACCGTCTTCGTGGCGGTCAGCATCGTGCAGCTTTTCCTAATGTGTTTCATCGCCCCTGTTTTCTGCGCCGCGGCCATCACGCAGGAGAAGGACGCGAATACCTTCCACATCCTGCTCACGACGCCCCTGAGCAACGCCCAGATCGTGCTCGGCGCGCTCTTCAGCCGGCTGTTCTTCGTCTGGGCTCTGCTGTTGGCGGGCCTGCCGATCTTCTGCATCACCATGATCTACGGCGGCGTGACGACGCGTGAGATCTTCGAGAGCTTCGGGCTAGCCGCGTGCACCGGGCTCGTGACCGGGTCGATCGCGATCATGATCAGCTTCCTCAAGATCGGCACGCAGCGGACGATCTTCGCGTTCTTCAGCGGCGTGGCGGTCTACCTGCTCGGGATTTACGCGGTTGGGCAGACGACGTTCGGCCAGCTCTCGGCCGCGCCGGCCACTGCGTCGGGTCTCGGCGTGCTCACTCCGGTGCACATGAGCTGGCTGGCGCCGGCGCACCCGCTGCTCGCGCTGATGGTGGTCACCGGGCAGACCCCCGCGCCGGCGTGGTCGGACGTGGCCGGCCATGGCTGGCCGGTGAACTGGCTGTTGGCGTATCCCCAGTTTGGCTACATGGCGCTGAGCACGCTGGCGTCGGCCGTCATGATCCTGATTTGCCTGATTTACGTCCGGCGCGGGGCGCGCCAGGGCGAAACCACCCTCTTCACACGTCTGGCGGACCGGGTGCTCCCGCGCCGCATGGGCGAGCGCCGCCGCAAGCCGCGCCGCGTCTGGCGCAACCCGATTGCGTGGCGCGAGGCGGCCACGCGGGCGTCGGCCGGCGGCCGGTCGCTGGCGCGACTGCTGCTTTCGCTGGCCGCACTCGCGGCGGGCGTTGCGCTGCTGATCGCGCACCACACCGGCGCCTGGGGGCTGGGCGGCCCAGCGGTTATGGTTACACGCGCGTGGCTGACGACGTTCGTGTGGATCGAGCTGGCGGTGGTCCTGCTCGTTGTGACGAACACTGCCGCGACGACCCTGACCCGCGAGAAAGAGGCGTTGACCATCGAGTTGCTGCTGTCGACGCCACTGACCAGCCGCTACATCATCGCGGGGATGCTCCAGGGGCTGGTGCGGCTGGTCGTGCCGCTGATCGCGGTGCCGACGGTCACTGTCCTGCTGTTCGCGGTCGTGGACCTGAGCCGCCCCGGTCAGCCGGCGGTCACGACCCCAGAGGCGGTGGTGGTGGTCCCGCTGCTCATGGTCTCGTTCGCCGCGCTGGCGGCCATGATCGGGCTGCACTTCTCGCTACTGTCGAGGAAGACGGTGCAGGCGGTGATGATCAGCACCGCGACCGTGCTGGGCGCCGCAGGGCTCTTGTGGCTCTGCGGGTCAGCCGTGGCCAGCAGCGAGCGCACCCTCGCGTCGGTGATCCTGCCGTTCACGCCCTTCCCCGCCATGCAGGCGCTCCTCGACCCGTGGGCGGTGCTGGCGGCCACGACGCGCGGCTATGGTACGACGATCACCCCGGGCGACGAGTTGTCGTTTCGCATCACGCGCGTCGTGTTCAGCCTGGTCTCCGCCGCCGCGTACATCGGCATAACGTACGCGATCTACAACAGCATGGTCCGCAGCTTCGACATGACGGTGCGGCGGCAGTCGGCGTGAGGTCAGGGTACGCCGCAGGTTTCCGCGACGAAACGCGGGCGTCGTACGCCATCCACGTCCGCCGGAACGCCGGCGACGATCATCCGCGGGGGGACGTCGCGAATGACCACCGCCCCGGCTTTCACGCGGGCGCCGCATCCGATACGGCGGCCGGGGATCACCGTGGCCCCGATTTCGAGCGTGGCGAAGTCGTCCACGGTCACCGTACCGGCCAGCCGCACCGCCGGTCCGATGAACGCCGCCACGCCGATCACGTTGTCGTGCTCGGCGATCGCGCCCGGGGAGAGCACCGCGTGCGGGCCGACGTGGGCGTGCACGCAGATGGTGGCGCGGGCGCCGATGATGACGTGCTGGCCGAAGCGCGCCGAGGGCGACAGGCTCGCCAGCGGATGAATCGCGGAGATTAGTTCCATGCCGTGTACTTGCAGGGTTTCGGCGTACGCGGCGCGCGTCACGTTGTCGCCGATCGCGACGACGATGCGCCGCAGTCCAGCCCGCCAAAGAGCGTCAACCTGCTCCAGGCCGCCGCGCACGGGCAAGCCCCCGACGACGGTGCGATGCGTGGCCGGATCGGAGTCGAGAAACATGACCGGCCGGTAGCGTCCGCCCTGCTGGAGGATGTCCTGCACTTCGCCGCCGAATCCGGCGGCACCATAGATCGCGACGTCGTCCATGCGGTTGCTCCAGTGGTTCTATCGGCCGGATGGCAAGTGCGGCCGTGCGGTATCCCTGGGCGGCGAATCTGGTACCATGCGCGGCAGGCGTGCGGGACCGCGGCTGCGCGCCGCGAACCGGTGTTGGGAGTCTGCTTATGTTCCGCTCGATACTCGCCGGTGTGCTAACGGTTCTTGTGATCGCTCAACCTGAGGACAAGCCGGCGGCGGCCTCGAGGCCGGTTGAAAGCCAGCCGACGACGCGCCCGACGGGCACCAGCGGCACCTTGCGCAAGCCGGTGCAGGCCGAGATGCTGAAGAAGCTGCTGGCGCAAAAGGACCGCCCGGTACCGATTCAGCCGCAGACCGATCCTGCCCATGCCCGGCCGGGCCCCGGCCCTGACGGCCGGCCGCTGCTCCTGGAGGGCACTTCGTTGACGGAGCGGCCGGGGCGGCTGGTGCGGGAAGGTGGCCGCGCGAAATTCGTGTTTCACCTCGACGGTGAAAGCCAGGCCCCGCGGTCGATGCCGATTCTGGAAAGTCAACTGCTGGAGATGATGGAGAAGGAAGCCGAAGCGGGGTTTCAGGAATTCATCGTCTCGGGCGAGGTCACACGCTATCGCGGCACGAACTACCTTCTCGTGCGGAAGGTGCTGCGGCGTACGGGCGAGGACAACCTGAGTCCGTAGTGGGGATGGGGGGGACAATCCGGCGTTTGAAAAAAGCAGTGGGTGGACGCGATGGTACTCTGCTACTTCACATGACGCTATATATAGTTGTTGAGTCGTAAACCACACCATATACAATGTGGTCGTGCACTACTTAGGCCACGAACTACCCCACATTAACATGAAATCTGTTAAGATTGGAAGAGTTTTTCTCCCATCCGATAAGAGCTTGTGCTAGTATTATGTCATCCGGCTGGATAAACGGCACCGATTACGGGTGCGTGCTCGAGTCGAGTGCCGGCGATTGGGAACCCGTGTAGTCCCAGACGTCACAGCCGCTCACGGAGGAGCTGCGGACAACGGTAGCGCATCGGCAAGGCAGGGACGTTTTGCCGATGCTTCTCTAATCATGTACTGGCCGCCGTGAACAATGGGTGGCCCGCGCAGGTTCGGCGTCCTTAGGCCATCACCCGGATTCGTAACCTTCAATCCACGGCTTGATGGCCGCCTCGCTCGAAACCCAACCCACCTGGGGACGCTCCTGCCGCCACCCTCTTTTTCTGCGCTGTATGGCCCGGCGACCGGTTCCACGAGCCGAGCGGTCACGTCGGGTCATTTGCCCGCCGGCGGCGCGAGACGCACCCAGCGATAGTCGGCCGTGGAGCGGCTGCCGTCCAGCCCGCCGCCCCACGTGATCGGCACGGGCGGGAGGCCGTCAGCATCGTCGTTCGTGTACTGGACCGCGAGCAGCAGATAGCCGCCCGGCGTGAGCTTCCCGGCACCCAGCGCGGCGGAGGGAATGCCGAAGTTGTAGGTGCGGGTGACACTTTTGTCGCTGCCCGCCAACTCGAACCGCCACTGGCTGATTTGCTCCGCGTGCGTTCCGCTGAGGGGCTCGATTCGGGGCTCACGGGCAGCCGGCGCAACGCAGGCCTCGGCGTGGCCGTCAGCTCCCTCGCACGCCACGCCCAGGCGCAGCAGATCGCCGGTCGGGCGGCCGCTTTCGCTCAGGCGATAGGGCACGAGGTGCGGGTCGTCGACAGACACGCTCAGCCGTAGGGTGTCCGCCTCGTATGCGCCGTAGACCGTCATTTTGGCAGCGGTTCGCCGCCCGCCGGGGACGCTGGCTTCGGCGACGCGGTATTTCGGCTGGGCGACCGGATCGCGGCCGGTGAGGGGAGCCATGTCGGCCAGCGGCTGAACATCCAGGGGGACATCGAAGGAATCGCCGTTCAAGGCCACACGGAGCGCGATAGGCTGATGGTCGAAATCGCGGGCCGGAGTGCGCGGGGTGAGTCGCACGGACTGACGCACGGTCTCGCCGGCGTCGGCGTGCACTGCGGCGGCGGAAAAAGAGGACTCGAAGGGGACATCCTTGGGCAACTGCAACTGCCAGTAGCCGCGGGGAATCGGCTCGGCCGCCTGCAACTCGATCGTGAACTCGGCTGCGGCCTGGCAGAAGACTGTCACGGGCACGCGCAACCAGGACGGCGTCAGGGCGAGCTTGGACTCGGACTCGGGGCGGTTCAGCGTCAACGTCACGAAGATCGGCCGTGTCGGCGTGGGCACGAGCCGCCGAGCTCCGGCGCTGAGCAGCGCGTACGGGCGGCGCTCGAAGTCCTGTGCGTCGACGTCGCCGGGGACGGCCTGGGTTAGCGCCAGCGTGGCCGGCAACAGGCGGTTGGGCCGCGCGAGCAATACCGCCACCTGCCGGTTTCCGCCGATGAAGAGGGCCGAGTCGAACAGTTCCGGCGGTGCCCCGACGGGGCCGGCGTAGCGGTAGCCGGTGAGTTGTCCGGCGGCAGCGGCATACCCCAGCAGGCTGGTTTTGGGGCTGAAATCGCGGCGCACCAAGCCGCGCAGCAGCTCTGGGTGTGCGGGATCGGTGCCGTCGTCGCGGAGATCGGACCAGACGAGCCCGCCCAGTCCGGTGGCCGCCGCCTGGACGTAGCAGCGCAGGACGACTTCGGCATCGAAGTAGAACCCCGAGCCGATCACGGGTTCGGCTTCGTGCAGCCACACGTGCGTGGGCTGCCAGGTGAACCCGCCTGCATTGCGAAAAGCCTCGAGCTGCGCCAGCGCCAGGGACGCATCGCCCGCCGTCCGAAAGACCAGCGGCCAGTCGGGGTGTGCCTGGGCGAGTGCCGCGATCTGCGGCGCGGCCGAGCGGTCCGTCACTTTGATCGGCGGGGGCACGACGACCAGGGTCGACGGCTGCTTCGCGACGCCGGCGCGGACCTGCGCGACTCGTTCGAGCTGCTCGGCGACGTCGGCGGCGCCCAGCACGTCCGCACCGAGCTCGCAGCGTTCGATGCGGGCGCCGAAATGCTGAGTCAGGGCGACGACGAGGCGCGTCAGCGCTTCGATGCGTGCGGCCGCGTCGTCGCCGACCCACTCCGGCGGATCGCCGAGCACCACCATCGCCGCCATCTCCTTGTTGTCGGTCAGGGGATGGACGAGCGCGTCGAGGGCGGCTAGGTCGAGACGGCCGGACTTCGGCTCGATCTGGCGCCAGGACGTTTCGAGTGCCAGGAGGTTTACGCCGATGTCCCGCGCGACGCTGAGCTCGAGTTGCTGGTCGATGGCCGGCTCACGCAGGAGATTGCTCTGGACGCCGAAGAACGTGGAGTTGCCGCGCGACAGGCGGCGGCCGCTGGGGATGACGGCGACGCTGGTTTCGAACGTGCTGGGGGTGGGCCAGCCGGGCGCGCGGGCCCGCGCGACGACGCGGTAGAGCCCAGGATCGCGGAGGACCTGAGGGAAGTCGAGCGTTTGCGTGGAGCGGTAGTCCACGCCGCTGGCCGGCAGGTTCACCTTGCTGGTCTGTTTCTGGAGGGTCGAGCCGTCGGGGCGCATCCAGGCCAGGTCGACGGCCATGTCCAGGGCGCGCTCGTGGGAGCGGTTTTCGAGCACGACGGCGGCCGCCACCGTGGCGCCGGACTCGTAGATGCGGGAGGACTCGCGTCCGGCGGCCGAGCCGGTGAAGCGGAAGCCGCCGTGGAGCAGCTCGCGGGCTGCCAGGCGATGCTCGACCTGCAAATCGTCGAGGAAGATCGTTTGCTTGCCGACCCGCTGCGTCGCGACGCGATAGCCCTCGATTTCGATGGGGTAGGTGAGCGGGCCGTCCCCGCGCACGCGTTTGAGCTGCTCCGGGCTGAGGTCGGCCGCGAGGCGCACCCACCGCCGCGCTGTCGCGACCTTCTGCAGCTCCGTCTCGAAGTACTGGTCGCGGGCGTCGTGGACCCGGAAGCCGAGCTGCATTTCTCCTTCGTTGATCCAACAGAACGTCACGATGCGGTCCGCCTGCTGGAAGCGTGTCGTCTCGCGAAAGATAAGATCGCAGGCCACCGAGGCGCCGGGTTGCGTCGCCCCGACCTCCACCGCCAGCGCTCCCCGGCCGCGGGCGGGAACCGTCGTGGGCCGCGCCGCGCAGTCTCCGGCGAGCACGTTGTGCACCGACGTGATGTGCGCGGCGAACGACGGGTCCTCAAAATCCGCCAGAACCGTGACGGCCGGCTCGTCCGCCCGCGCAGCGCCGGCGGCCAGCCCGAGCAGCATGAGCGGCACCGTCAGCGCGGCGGGACGTGCGGCGCGCGCCAGTGGTCGGCCGCGCGCGTGCCGCGCGCGTCCGTCAGGACGGCGGTGACAGGTGTGCCGCGAGATCCTGTAGTCGGCACACGTACGTATGGTGCAACTGTACATGTTCACGTGCCCGCTCCGTCCGCCGCGCTGTCAGCGGCTGACTAGGGGATTCTAGCTCACGGTGCAGCTCAGTCAGGTCGCGGAAAGGTGCGAAATGCTGCCCAGGGCGCAGCACGTCCCCGAGCAGGGGGGCCAGCGGCGCACCGCCGAGGCTGTGCATCAGGACCGGCCAGCCCGCCGCCGCCGCCAGCAGCAGCGCAGGGCTCAGCGGGTCGGAGCCGCGGGCCAGCACGCACGCCGCAGGTCGCAACGTTGCAGCGCGCTCGGCCAGCTCCGACGTGTCGGCCGCCAGCGGCTGGAAGGTTCCGTCGGCAAGTCGCTCCCATCCGTGTCCAACCGTGAGCAGCGCGCGGCCCGTCTTTATCAGCCCGCGGAGCAGGCGTTCTAGCACAACGGCGGGGATGATTACCTGCTCGGTGAAACGGGCCAGGCTCGCCCGCAACGACTCGTCCCGCAGCTCCACGTCGCACTCGCACTGCGCCCGGGCCAGCAGTTTCTCCGGGTCCAGCACGCGCGGCGTTTCCCAGACTTGCGCGACGACGGCGGCGATCTGTTCCCAGAGCTGGCGGTGGCTATGTTGCGTCACGCCGTAGCGCTCGGGGTCGCGGTCGGGCAGATTGCCGACGAGGAGGATGGGGTCGGAGGTGGCCTGGGGCTCGGCGTCGTCGACGGGCGAGCACGCCCAGTACCAAGGGAGCAGACGGTCGGTTCGCGCGCCGGCCCGCCGCAGCGCCTCGGCCACGCGTGGCGAGGCCGCGAGATAGTACGTCCCGTCGTCCGGCACCTGCTCGGGGACGTTGGCTGCGTGGTGATACCAGACGCAATTCACGCCCGCGAAGCTGATGGGCAAGACGGAGCGCGCATGGTTGACGTGGATGGTCAGGGTCGGCTGGAACTCGGCGAGCGCCTCGCAATGCACCAGGGGATGGACGCTGTGCGGCCCCGCGATCGAGGCGCATAGCACGGGCCAACCCAGGCAGTGGGCCGCACGGGTCACGTCGGCGGCGACGGCACGGGGCTCCTGATCCGCGCTCAGCGCGAGCAACGCCAGGCGCGGCGTCTTGGTTGCGGCGATGGCGGCACCGCGCGCTGCAGGTGCCAGCTCGGTGAGACGCCGGGCACGCCGTTGATTTGTCTCGCCGTGTATGCGCTCGCACAGTGTCCGCAACTCCTCGCGCCGGGCGCGGGGCACCAAGTCGGGTGTCAGGATTGTGCCGGGCGGCAGCAGTCCCGGATGTGTCTGCATCAACTGGGTCAGAAACTCGTGCGCGCGGCCGGGCGGCACGAACACACAGCGACCCTGCGCGACAGCGGCCGAGAAGTCGTGTAGATGGAGTACCGCGGCCAGGGCGTGCAGGTCGGCCTCGAAGGCGAAGACCGCCAGGTGGACCGGCAGCCGCTCGAGCAGGAATGTCAGCTCCGCTCCGGCCCCCAGCGTAGGCAGCGCGAGATTGCGGTCCCCCGGCGTGAAGGCGGTCAGCAGCGCGGCGGCGCGCGTCTTTGGCGCCGCGGTGCCGCCAAGCCATGCTGCCGGCGTGCCGGGTTCCTCCAGCCGGTATGTCGCGGTGTCGTCGAGCGACAGGGCCGGGCGCGACGCGGGCGGCAGGCGTTCGCCGCGCAGCTCGTTGGCCAAATCGGGTTGGTCGACGGAGAGCGCCGCCAGGTTGCTGGACCACACGCCGGGGTCCAGCGGCGCGGCGCGAAAGTCGTCAAGTCCCGAGAGGTCCAGCGCGGTAGTCCTTTGGCTCACGGAAGAGCGGTCGGCCGTCGATCTGACGAGGGCGCGGCAGCGAGCATCCGATCGCGTCGGCCTCAGCGCGCCAACTGTCGCACCGCGAGCCACACGAGTAACGCGAACCAGGCGAAGAAAGCCGCACCGAGGGCGAAGACGGGCCAGCCGCGGCGGCGCGGAAACGTACCGTACGGTGCGTCGGGCGGAGTGTTTGGATCGACGTAAGCCATTGTGCCTCCACGCTGCGGTCAGCCGCGGGTGCTTCCGCTACTCGTCCTTGGGAGCGACGTCGATTTCATACTGGCTGAACGCCTGATCGAAGTCGTAGACGTCGTCGAAATCGCTGATGTCGTCCGAGTCTTGCTTGCCCATGATCTTCAGGTTGATCATGAAGTACACCATCTCGCCGAAGTCGCGCGTGTTGCGGATGTTCCAGCTCCGGAGCACGTCGCGGGCGAGCGGACCCCAGCGGGTGAGCGCCAGGAGGCGCAACGCCTGGCACAACTCCTGTCCGGACACATGCCGGGCGCGCCGCCCGCGTTTGGCGCGGTGCTTCAACTCCGCTGCCGCCTGGAGTCCGCTGTGCAGGAATGCGAAGGCATCCGGCGGGTAGCGGCCGTCGCGGCGGATGGCGGACTCAATCCGATCCAGCAATTCGGCATCCATCTGGTTCTGGCTCAATTTCCTGGCTCACTTGGGCCGGCCGGCCCGGTGCCACCCGACGGGGGCGCTCCACCGCGGCCGCCGCGGCGCCGGCGGCGGCGCCGGCGCCGTCCCGGGCCACGCTCCTGACCGGGGCCGGCCTCCGGGCCGGCCGGGGCCGCGCCAACCGGCGGCGCGCTGCGCGGGGGCGCGGCGGATGGGCTCGCGGGCGTGGGTTCGGGTGAGTCCGGGCGGAAGCGCGATTCCTTTGTCCCACCGTCCGGCACCACGGCAGGGGTTGGCGCTGCACCGGGGGCCGGTCGGGCCGGCGTTCTGGGGCTCGGCGGACCGCCACGGCCTCGCCGTTGCAGCCGTTCACGTCGCGCCGCCTCCGCGGAGGCGGCGGCACCGGCGCCGGCGCCCGCAGTGTCGGTCGGGGGCTTCGGCGGCGCGGGCGGCAGGTCGAAGGCCCGGATTTCGTCGAGGGGGATGGTGACGACACGCTCGTCGTCGGTGCGGATGGCGACCAGTTGGGTCAGCACATGGCGGTCGACCACAGTGCCGGCGCCGAACGCGGTGTCCACGCGCGAGCCGGGCCGCGGCAGCCGGCCGGCGAGCTCCTCGTAGCCGACGTGCTCGTACCGTAGGCAGCAGCGCAGGCGCCCACAGCGTCCGGAGACCTTGCTGGGGTCGAGCGTCGACTTCTGCAGCTTGGCCATCTTCATATTGACGGGGCGCAGCTTCTTGAGGAAGTTCTTGCAGCAGCACTCGCGCCCGCAAATCTCGTAATCGGCGACGAGGCGGGCCTCGTCGCGCGCCCCGACCTGCCGCATCTCGATCCGCGTGCGATAGTGCTGGGCCAACTCCTTCACCAGTTGGCGGAAGTCGATGCGGGTCGGGGAGCGGAAGTAGAACACGATGCGCTCGCCGCCCAGCAGGTGTTCGGCGGTGACGATCTTCAGGTCCAGCGCCAGATGCTCCGCCAGCTCGGCGCAGTGCGAGATGTCCTCGTGCACGTGCGCGTTGAGGTGGCGGTGCTCGCTCACGTCCTGATCGTCCGCGGCACGCAGGATGCGTCCGGCCCGCGGCTGGCAAAAGTCCAGCCCGCAATTCCGCACGAAGCAGTCGATCTGGTCCGGCGTGAGGTTCCCCGGGTACGTCCCGCACGGCGGTCCGACGCACTCCCCCAGCTCAATTCCGCGCTCCGTCTGCACCACCACGCGCGTGCCCCAACCCAGGACGGTGCTGGGCTTGTGCGTGAACTCTCCGACCCAGTACATGGCCCCGTAACGCACGATCCGCGTGGGCGGGCCGTCCCGGCGTCCGCGCCGCGGGCTCTCCCCGCCGCCGGTGTTCCCGGGGGGCGGGGGTCCCGCGCCGGGATCATTGTTGGTCAAAGATACCATCGCAGATAGAGTCTTCTCGCGGCCGGTGGCGCACCCCACGGGGTCAGGCAACCGGCAGCGCGGTCAATGGCACAAGCGCACGCCGCCCGCCGTAGGCAGCCCGCGCACGACGGACCACGGCTTAACGTTGGTCCACCTTCGGGCGGACCGCTATGTGATTGTATTCTCGCGTCAGGGTGGGACGGCGACAAGCTGATCCAGCGTACGCGTTCCGTTGATCTCGCGGATTCCCAGCCACAGATTCTGCCCCGCGAGGCGCTGAGCGGCCGGGAAGCGATACGCCTGCGTTCGGCTGCCGCCGGGGGGCACGTTCAGAAACAGGCCGTCCGCGCGGGTCGCGTCGGGCGGCTGGCAGAAGGCGTTGAAGCTCACGGGCCGGTCGGAGTTGTTCTGGAGCGCGTGCTCGACGACCAGGTCGTGGCCCTCCCAGCGCGCATCAGCCCGCAGGCTGATGCCTTTCAGCTCGATCTCGAGCCGCACGTCGAAGTGCATGTCAAAAACGTCCGGCTGGACGACGTGCACGTCCACGCCAAGCTGCTGGCCGGATGCCACCTGCCGCGGCGGCAGCATGAAGTGCAGCGGTTGCTCGAGCGCGGCCCCGGGGGCCAGCTCGAGCGGGATCGGATTCGGCGACACATCCCATTCGGGCGGCGGACGCAGCGCGATCGTGCCGCTCAACGCGGTCAGATAGCCGTTCCGTAGCGTAAGGACCGGCAGGGGACCCGAGTCGTGCAACTGCACGACCGCCGGCTCCACGCGGAAGCTCTCCCGCAACTGGAGCAACGGCGCACTCACATTGGTGACGATCAGCGGCATGGGGGAGAGCGGGACCCGTACCCGTGCGCCGTCGTGTTGCAGCGGCACAACCGTGCCCCACAGGTCGATCGCGGTTGCCGAGGCTCCGGCATGGAGCTCGACCGACGCGCCGGCGGGGCGGTGTTCCCACGACCATACGACCAGCGTGCTCTGCTCGTCGCCGCGAAACAGGATCGCCACGCTATCGAGGTCGAGCACAAAGGAGCCGCTGGCGCGCTGGCCCGAGAGACAGTGGAACAGTGTGCGCAATGGGATGTATGCGGCGGTGGGCTGCCAACTCGTCGTACCGCTGGTCGTCGCGCACTCCAGCGGCGCCGGCACGTAGAGCCGGTCGGGGTTCACGGCCCGGGCGAGGACGATCCGGCGGGCGAGATCGGTCGCCTGTTGCCGCGACGGTGGCTCGTCGTCCGGCGCGCAGCCGATGCTCAGCCAACTCTGCGCAGGCACGGCGCCGCCGCTTTGATCGGTCTGTGCTTGCAGCCAAAAGGCCAGTTCCCAGGGCAACGCCCGCGCGGGCACCATCTCCGGTACCCAGAACGATAGGGCGGACTGTGGGCCGAGCCGGAGCGGCGCGGCCACATCCCCTTCGTTCGGCTCGGCGGGAGCCTCGCCCTCCCGACTGGCTTTCGGCTCGGCGGCCCCCAGGAATGCCGCGGCCGGCTGGGCATCCAGCACGGAGCGGGGCACGACGAGTTGCGGCGCCGCGACCACGCGTTCGAGCCTTTCGCGCACGCCTGCGACTGCCGATGCGGTCCAGCGGTCGGTCGTCGCAAGCTCCTGGCTTTCGTCGCCCAGTTGCCAGGACGAGACGTCGCCGCCGAGATACGCGAGCGTCGGCCCGACGCGGGTGCCCCAGTCGTCGTTGGCCGAGACCCAGCGGCAGAGGGAGGCGCGGCCGTGTTGCCCATCGGCCGTCGCGGGCGGCAGCAGCACGGCCGTGGCCTGTATCTGGTCGAGTGCCAGTCGCCGGGCCAGATCGCGGATTTGGCGCAGCTCCGCGGTGTCCTCGTCGGTCAGCGGGGCGTCGCGCAGGGGCACTGCGACCTTGACGGCCCCACAGCCGAGGCTGTGCAGCAGGGCGAGCGCCCCGGCGGTGGGGCTGTCGGGCCAGGGACCTAAGTCCACGCCGAAGTCCAGACGTTTCGGTTCGGGGCCAGGCAAGAGGGGTAGGACGGCGAAGTGCAGCGAGCGCTCCAGCGCGGGCTGCTGCGCGCGGCCGAGCGTGGCGCGGGCGTCGTACAGTCCCGGGGGGAGCTGCGGCACGGGCTGTTCCGATTGCTCGGTGGCGTCCGGTCCGACCACGAACTCTGTGCGAGCGCGCGTCTCGCCGTCCGCGTCGAGAATCCGAAACTCGCCCGACAGTGCCTCGTGGGCCACGTTCTGGGCCTCGAGACGGAACGACTCCGTCGCCCCCGGCACGACGAGGCCACCGGGGCTGGACAGCGTCAGGTTCAGGCGGGCGGTCCGGCGAATCCGGATGTCGTCGAACCAGACGCGGGCCTGGACGTCCTGGCGGACGATCGGGTCCACGACCGTCTCGTCCGGCTCGCGCCACACGTAGCGCTGCAACACCCAGAGCTGCAAGCGCAGGGCGCGGGCGGTGGGGAACCGGCCGGGCAGCGCAATTTCGACGCGTTGCCAGGTTGGCCCCCCCGGCGTGTCCGAGCGAACGAGCCCGCTGATCCGCTCGCTGCCCGGGATGCGTTGCTCGAGGTGGTCGACGAGGTAGCAGGTGACCAGGGCGCGAGCGTGCTCCAGACCCTCGGCTCGGATGTAGGTCTCGATCACGTAATCCGCGCCGGGCTCAATTGCCAGGTCGGCGCGGGAGTATTCGTAGCCGATGCTGCCCCCGCGCAACGTGAAGCGAAAGGACGGCGGGGCGGCGTGTCCGACGGAGTCGTCGAACTGACCCGCCGAATACGCAGGCAGGCCTGCGCCCGCCAGCTTGGTCCAGTACATCGGCGTGTCTTCGTAGTTCCCCGCCGGCCGCTCGTTGAAGTCGAAGACCTTTACGCAGCCGTCGCTATCGGACGTGGGGACGGAGGCCTCCGTCGCGGGCGGCGGCGTGTCGGCGCAGAGCGTTCGGGCCGCGACGAGGAGGGCGAACGCCGCGGCGAGCACGAATCCCGGCTTGTTGGGCGCGCGGATTGAGAGTGCCATACCGTATGGTGTAATCGGACCGTCGAGGCTCACTGTTGAGGAGGCGGGGGGGCGGCCACGAGGACTTCGACGTTGTGCCAGTGCGCCGCGGCGAGGTCGGCCTGCTTGCGGAGGGGCTTGCGCAGGCGGTGGTGGAGGCGGAGCAGGCCAATGAGGCTGAGAAGCAAGATGAATGCGGCGAAGCGGCCGACGCAACCAGATAGCCGGCGTACAGCAGGCCGGAGGACAGCAGAGCCAAGATCAGACCCACCCAAATGCAGGAATTGCCGCAGGCGATCCGGCAGACGTAGTTGGGTTCGGCGTAGCGCAGCAGGTCCCTGTGCACGGAGGGCGCGACGGGCGTCGCGCGCTCGGGGCAGCGGCCGTCGCGCGCGAGCCCGCGGGGGTTGTAGCCGCAGCGGCGGCAGGAGACGTCGGCGATGACCGTGCCGGCGTCGTCCAGGAGCTTTTCGGGCGCCGGGGGCGTCTTGGCCTGAAGTCCCACGAGCGGCATGTTGCAGCCGGGGCAGGTTCCATTCAGCGGCGAGCCGCGGAGGTTGTGGGCGCACCGTCCGTACGAAAGGTCCTGGTCGATCAACCCGGCCTGATCGACGGCGACCACGCGGACCTGTTGGGGGTGCGACATGCGAGGCGTTATCCGATACTGGTTCTTCGCTGCGGTCGGACGCGCCGGTAGTGCAGGCTATTTGGTCTGCACGCGCTGCTCGGCCGCCTTGGCCCAACGGCTGCCCTTGTATTTTTCCACGATTTCCTGGTAGGCCGTGTCGGCCTCGGCGTGGTGCCCCGCGGCCGCCAACTCGGTTGCACACTCGAACGCCGCACGGGCGCCGCGCGTCCAGACAAACGCGCGCTTCCGCTCGAGATTCCGAGGGTGGTCATTGGCGACGACGTACGACTGGCCGAGCGGCGGGCCGGCGTCGCGTTTACTTACGATCAGCACGCGGGGCCGGAAGGTCCCCACGAAGGTGCGTTTGGGCGGCTCGCCGTGGTCCGCCGTCGCGTCGAAGGGCACCCAGCCGTACGGCGAAAGATAGACTTCGGCCCAGCGGTGCAAGACGGTGTCCTCGTGGGGCAGGATGGCGCGGCGCCCGGCCGCGGGGCCGTTCGATGCGCCCACGAAGCGCGTCGGGAGGCCCGTGGCGCGGCAGAGGGCGCAGAAGAGGAAGCTGAACTCCGAGCAGCTCCCGGAGCCGCGTTCCAGGACGACGGGGGCCGGGTCCCAGCCGCCTTCGCGGGCGTATTTCAGGCGGCCAGCGACGAAGTCGTGTATGGCCAGAGCGCGGGTAACGGGGTTTGGGTACTTTGCCAGTAATACGCATTCCGCTTAGTTTTTGCGCGCAGTTCGGCGCAAGTTAGGTATTGCGCCAAGGTCTCCGGTCGCGCATGCTTCGCCTGGCGTGGCAAGGAGGCCTCGGATGGATGTGCAAGCG